>Ga0193734_1000062_pt1 | contig 15399 bp, 13 predicted proteins | sample U1m1metaG_FD_145079 | JGI IMG/M metagenome (GOLD analysis project Ga0193734, IMG submission 145079) | Soil microbial communities from a riparian zone of the East river system, Colorado, United States - U1m1 | ecosystem: Environmental > Terrestrial > Soil > Riparian zone | place: USA: East River... | reverse complement strand
TAGCGCGCTATCGTACCGAGCTTTTCCGCCAGCGCTTTGCCTTTTTTGCGCTCGCTAATTACGAAAGTGTTATTTTCGCCATGAGTGGACCACGGACCGCGCGGGACCTCACTGAACTCTAGAAAGCGCCAATCGGTTACGTCCGTTTCCTTCAAACCGAGGTAATCGCGCACAGCAGGCGAAACATCGAGTCCAGCGCCCTTGTTCAGATTCGGCTTCGGACGTTCATTGCCAAACACGTATTGCCAGTGATCAGTGCGGAATGGTCCAGAGTCTTCCCATTGTGCATAAACGGTTCGATTGCCTTTGCGAATGGCGACCCATCGATCTTTGCAAGTAGAAACAGCTGGGCCCTGATACGCATCCTTAAACCAGGGAACAACGCGCTGCGCTTCCGGCCGATGACCGGTGCGCGCCTTATCGTTGTAGGGAAGCGCGCAGTAGAATGGATTCTGTCGCGGTGTGAATTTCACCGGAATGTAATTGCTGCGACGCGCAGGATTTGGATCATCAGTGCCGCCATAGTTTTTTGTCCATTGCTTGTCCCAGCAGCTGGTACGATTGGGCACAAAATTATTTCCCCCAGCTTGCTCACCAATCCAGAAAACAGTTGTGACGATATTGGCTTTCCACGAGTAACGCTGTGCAGCTTGCGATTGCGTTTTGAATAACTGTCCGGGGATAAATGAGATTGAAGTCGCGCCGCTTGAACGATCGTCTGCCGATTTGTCGGATTTTCTGCTGAATTTAGTTTTGGCAGGTTCCGCTTTTTCGCCCGTGCCGTGCGCAAAAAGAGATGAAATCGACGAAAGGATGACCGCAATGGTGTGGGTAAGTTTTCCTGGTTTCATTGGTGGGTTGTTAAGGCAGCGCGAAAAAGGAAGAAGTGCATCTTTCTTTATTTTCGTTCGCGAGGACGCGGATGCGCGTCAATCGCAGCGAATTCGTGATGCGCTGTAAAATGCTCGGTGAATGTCGATGCGGATTCCGATTAGTCAACAAATTTTCCCGGATTTAGAATTCCGTTTGGATCGAGCGCTTGTTTGAGCCGGCGATGCAACTCGCGCGCCACGTCGCTTGTCGCCTCCGGCCACCAGCGTTTTTTGGCCAGGCCGATCCCGTGTTCGCCTGTAATAACGCCACCCCAGGCCAGCACCTGCGCGAAGAGATCGTCGAGCGCGTGCTCGACTTTTTCACGCACAGCGGCGTCGCGATTGTAACGGTCGGCCATGATGTTGACGTGGATGTTGCCGTCCCCGGCGTGCCCAAAGCAGGCGATCGGAAATCCATACTTAATCTGCAGTGTCTCCGCGAATTCCATGAGATCGACCAGATGACTGCGCGGCACGACCACATCCTCATTTAACTTCGTCAGTCCGGTCGCGCGAAGTGAATTGCTGAATTGCCGGCGCAGAGCCCAAAGCTTTTCGCAATCAGCCTCACCGATCGCTGTCGCCAGCGCATTTGGTTTTCTTTTCTCCAGCAATTTACGAATCGCTGCAGATTCGGCACGGACACTTTCCTCTTGTCCATCGAGATCGACGAGCAGATGTGCGTTCCCCTCGGGCACAAGCATTTTGCCCAAGTCGCGTCGCGCCGCTTCCAACGTGAAGTGATCGGCGATTTCCAGTGAACAAGGCAAGAAACCCGCGTCAAAAATTGCTTGCACCGCTTCGGCAGCTTTCGCCGCAGTCGCAAACGCAGCCGACAAAGTCGCACGCGCCGGTGGAAGCGGAAGCAAACGCAGGGCGATCTCGGTAACCACGCCCATCATTCCTTCCGAGCCAACGAACAGGCCGATCAGATCGAATCCGGTCTTGTTCTTGTGCACGCGACCGCCTGTTCTCAACACTTCGCCATTGGCCAGCACCACTTCAAGGCCGATTACGTAATTTCGCGTAACGCCGTATTTCAAACAACGCGGTCCGCCCGCGTTCGTGGCGACATTTCCGCCGATGGTGCAGTCCTTCATGCTCGCAGGGTCCGGCGGATAAAATAATTTTTGTGCGCGCACCGCCGCCTTCAGGTCAGCGGTAAAGACGCCCGGTTCGACAATCGCAACGGAGTCGGAGAAACTGATTTCCTTGATCCGATTCATCTGCACCAGCGACAGTACAATGCCAGCGCGCGCGGGCACGCATCCGCCTACATAACCAAATCCACCGCCGCGCGCTGTGACCGGAATTTTTTCACGCGATGCGAAATGTAGCAATTTGCTAACATCATCTGTCGATCTCGCGAAAACGACGGCATCCGGTTCGTGAGCCGCGAACCATTTGTCCTGGCTGTGGGTTGCGAGCGTCTCGGTGTCGTCGGCGACGGCATCACTGCGCAACAATTGGCGGAGCCTATCGGCCAGACTCATGCTCGTGATCGTAATCCTGCTCCAATCGAATGTCAGCCAGTGTGGCTGACATCCGTTCCCCGGGGCGCCACGCCATAATGTCGCGCCGGCTCCATCCGTGTGAGAAGTTTCTCTACTCCCGGAAAAATTACCGGCCTCGTCTCGTCCGGTCCGGCGAATTCTTTTACCGCGTCCATCGAATCGAAGCGAAGCAGAGTGACGAATTCAACCTCGTTGCGATCTTCGTGAATGAAGAGCTCCGCGCCTCGATAGCCTTTGATGTTTCGCGCGGCAATGCTTGGGAAAATTTTATCCCGCAGCATGTTCTCGTATATCTTCGCGTCACCTACCTTCGTCCAGCCATGCCAGATTCGCGCAATCACGGACCATTACGATGGTAGGGCGCGACCGCCGGGTGCGCCGTTCCACGATTCGATTAGGAGCATGAACAAGAGTAAGAGCAAGAATCGGGTCACATTCCCATGATTTGATACCCGCCATCAACATAGATGACCTGGCCGGTTATTGCCGCGGCTCCATCGCTGGCAAGAAAGACTCCGGTGGCGCCTAACTCGGTCGGATCACAACTGCGTTTCAAAGGCGCGCGTTCCTGATAATGCTTCAACATCGACGTAAACCCGCTGATGCCACGCGCGGCCAGCGTTTGAACCGGTCCGGCAGAAATGCAGTTTATCCGAATTTTTTTCGGGCCGAGGTCGTAGGCAAGATAACGCGTGCTCGCTTGGAGGCTGGCCTTGGCTACGCCCATTACATTGTAGTGAGGCACGACTTTTTCTGATCCGTAATAAGTCATGGCCACGATGCTGCCGCCATTTGTCATCAAGGGTGCTGCTTCGCGAGCCAGCGCTATGAGCGAGTATGCGCTCACGTCGTGTGCCATGCGGAACGCTTCGCGTGTCGTGCTCACAAAATCGCCTTCCAACGCTTCCTTGGGCGCGAACGCAAGCGAGTGAAGCATCAAATCGACACGATCGGTCTCACGCCTCACGTTTTCGAAGAACGATTTGATCTCAGCGTCGCTGGAAACGTCGCAGGGAAACAATGGGGTGCTCTCTCCAAACTCACCGACCAGTTCCTCGACGTTTTCCTTTAGTCGTTCGCCTTGATAATTGAAAATCAAGCGCGCACCTGCTGCGGCCCATGCCTTTGCGATCGCCCACGCAATGCTGCGCTTGTTTGCCACGCCGAAGACCAGGCCGACTTTTCCTGCCAGAACTTGCTGTGTCATAAGAAAGTTAAAACAAGTTACAACGATTCGGCGCATCGCAAACCGTCGGGCTTAAGGTAAGCGATTGTAGGGCAGGCGTTTCGCCTGTCACCCATAGAATCGGCAACCGAGACCCTTGCCCTGCAGCCATAGAACGCGATGGTAGCGTCCTCATGACTAATCGATTTTCATACTTGTGCGCTTTGCTTCTTTCGTTTTGTGCGGTTCCGAGCTTGCCCGCACAAGAGGAGACGCAACCCGGGCGTTTGCCGGCCACCGTCGCATCGCCCACCGCGACTGTGTCTTTGCCGTCGACTCCGACGCCGACTTCGTCGCCGACCCCGCCCGAGCTGACCGATGTCCTTTTCAAAAATCTGAAAGCGCGCTCGATTGGTCCGGCCGTGATGGGTGGGCGTGTTTCGGACATTGCGATTAGTCCATATAATCCTTTTGTCTTCTACGTCGGCCTAGGACACGGCGGCGTTTTCAAGACGAACGACAAAGGCGAACGACCGGAATTCGTCTGGCTGGGGCGATGGTGTTTATCGGTCGACCGATGGCGGAGAGAAGTGGCAGAACGTCGGATTGAAAAACAGCCGTACCATTGCGCGGATTGTTGTCGATCCCAAAAAACCGGACGTCGCCTACGTCGCCGCGATGGGCAACCTGTGGGCGGATGGCGGCGAACGCGGATTGTTCAAGACCACTGATGCCGGCAAAACATGGAAACTGGTCTTGAAAGCAGCTGCTCCACACGACACGCGCACTGGATGTGGCGACGCGATGATCGATCCAGCGAACGCGGAGACAGTTTACGCTGCGCTTTATGCACGGCAACGCACACCGTGGAGTTTCACTTCCGGCCTCAGCGTGACTGGCGGTGAAGATGTCGGGGGAATTTTCAAGAGCACTGACGGTGGCACGACTTGGAAGAAGCTGGGCGGCGGGTTGCCCGCTCAAACGGGTCGCATCGGTCTGGCGATCAGCGCAACAAACCCGAGGATCGTCATGGCGGTCGTGCAAAGTTACGAAGGAGGATTTGGCAGGCTGGACGATCTGCGCAGTAAGACCGGCGGCGTTTTTCGATCCGATGACGGAGGGGAAAAATGGACGCGCATGAGCACCATGGATCCACGTCCATTTTATTTCAGCCAGATCCGCATTGATCCGGCAAACGATCAGCGCGTTTATGTTCTGGGTTTCGCCCTGCTGGTGTCTGATGATGGCGGCAAGAATTTTCGCGAAGACCTAAGCGAGAAAGTTCATCCGGATTGTCACGCGCTCGCGATTCAACCTGGCACAGCGCCGCCGCCGAAGCCGCCCAAACCGGAGGACAAAAATAAGCCCCCGAAACCGCCAGTTTGCCAGCGTTTGCTGCTCGGGACGGATGGCGGCGTGTATCAAAGTTTCGCTGGCGGCAAGAACTGGGATCATCTGAACAGGATTCCCTCAGGAGAATATTATCGGATTTCGCTCGACGACACGAAACCGTATTTCCGAATTGCGGGCGGCCTTCAGGACAACGAAAACTGGGTGGGACCGAGCGGAGTCCAGAGCAAGGAAGGCATTCGCAACTGCGATTGGACCGCGCTTGCCGGTGGCGACGGCTTTTATGTCCTGTTCGATCCAGGCGACCGCGATACCTTTTATGCGGAAAGTCAGCAGGGCGAAGTCCATCGGATCAATTTGCGAAATGGCGAGATACGCCGTTTGCGTCCCGAGCCGGCCGAAGGTCAGCCGCGCTATCGCTTCCATTGGAATTCACCAATGATCATAAGCCGGCATAAACCGGGCGTAATCTATCTGGGCGGCAATTGCGTCTTCAAGCTCACCGACCGGATGGAAAAATATTCTGTGATCAGTCCCGACCTCACGTACAACGATCCGACTAAAACAAACGCCACAGGAAGCGGCGCGGAAAATTACGGGGTCGTCTTTTCGCTTGCCGAGTCGCCGAAGCGCGCTGGCCTTTTGTGGGCGGGGACGGATGATGGGCGGCTCTGGATTACAGAGAATGACGGTGGCAAATGGACTGAATTGACGAGCAATTTGCCGGAGCCGGCGCACGGTCAATGGATCGTGCGAATTGATCCAATGTCGATGCGAATGTGGCCTACGTTGCGATCAACGCGTATCGCTCGGGTGATGATCGCCCCTTGATTTTGCGTACCGCTGATCTGGGGAAAACATGGCAATCTGTCACAGGAGATCTTCCGCAAGCCGATCCTGTTGAAGTGGTCCGCGAGGATCCGGTCAATCCGAAATTACTTTACGCGGGTACGCACTTCGGACTATTCGCGTCGTTCGATCAAGGCGCACATTGGGTTCGCATTGGCGATGTTCCTTCGGTGCGGGTGGACGATATCCAGATTCATCCGCGCACATCAGACCTTGTGATCGCAACACACGGTCGCAGCATCGCCATTCTTGACGACATCGTCCCGTTTCGCGAATTCACACCGGAGATTGCGTCCAAACCGGCTCAATTGTTTAGCGTGCGTTCGCTGACCGGCGCTTATCTTCAACCGGGATTTGTCGATTCGAACGGCAAGGGAATTTATCGCGGTCAGAATCCACCCGAGGGGGCGCTGTTCACGATCTGGGTGCGAGAGTTTACCGGCGACGAAATTAAGATCGTCGTGACCAAATCGACCGGACAGCCAGTCGCGAATCTAAAAGCGCCGGGCACGCCGGGTTTTACCCGATTGAACTGGGACCTGCGGCCGACCAAAGACGTAATTGCCGAATACGGCGGTGACGATCCCAAGCGGCTTCTCCCGGGCGGAGAGTACACAGCGGAGTTAACTTTCGGCTCGACGAAGATGAAACAGACGTTTCACGTTGATCTTGTCGAAGGCATCACCCCACGGTGACGGTGGCGCCATGCCTGCGATCGGAATCACGGGCGGAATCTCCACAGGCAAAAGCACGTTTTGCGACTGCCTGCGCGAGATTGTGCCGGCAGCAAAATTCTTTGATGCCGATCTGGTAGCGCGTTCACTCGCCGAACTTCCCGAGGTGAAACAGGAAATCCTCGCTCAGTTTGGCGGCGGCGTCTTTTCACCAGATGGGGACTTGAATCGACCGAAACTTCGGGCGATAGTCTTTAGCGACGCGACCAAGAGACACGCGCTCGAACAAATTCTTCACCCTCGGATTCGTCGCCAGTGGATGGCGGAGGCGAAAAAGCATCGTAATTCTCCCGACTTTTTCTTTGCTGACATTCCACTTCTTTATGAAACCGGTGGCGAAACGTTGTGCGAACGAGTGGTCGTGGTCGCCTGCTCGCGAAAGGTGCAGTTAGACCGGTTGGCGAAGCGAAAATCTCTAAAAGGCTCGGAAGCCGAACAAATGATTAACTCACAAATGCCCCTGGAGGAGAAAATAAAACGTGCGGATCATGTCGTCTGGAATGACGGCGACCGTGCCACACTCATGGAGCAAGCGAAGGAGCTTGCCGCGCTTTGGCAAGAGCAATCATGGAAGAAAAGCTAAAGGGCTCGACCTCGCAGACAGAAACCATAGAGGCAAGCGTCTCGACTGCCCACAGTCAAAGTGCAGGTGAGGCCCCGCAATCATCGGGGATTCGCTCCAACGAAGAGCGCAAGTTAAAAACCGATCTCGCACTTGACCTAAACGAGCTCCAAGAGTCCTCAGGCGAAGAGCTTCAGGCATTGGCGCAGGATTTGGATGTATATCTGCACCCCGCCCGCTCGCGTCATCAGCATATTCTCGATATTCTCCGCGCGGCATTAGCCGGCGGCGCTACTGTCACTGCGGAAGGCTTCCTCGACCAGGTAGGCGATTCGTTCGCCATGTTGCGCTGGCCGAAATTGAACTTCTTACCTGTCCCTGAGGATGTCTGCGTCTCTCGCGCGCTCGTCGAGCAACATCATTTGCGACCCGGCCAAACGATTGCAGGGACGTTGCAATTGCCGGGCCAGCGTGGGAAATTCCTGTCTCTCGACAAAGTCACAAGAATTGAGGGCCAGGCGGCCGAAGAATGGACGGAGCCGACCGACTTTGACAAGCTAACGCCGCAGTTCCCGCAAGGCAGGATCATTCTGGAAAATCCAAAGACGAATTCCATTACTGTGCGCGCGGTGGATTTGCTGGCACCGCTGGGCCATGGGCAGCGCGGGCTTATCGTCGCGCCGCCGCGAGTGGGCAAGACCATCCTGCTAAAGGAAATCGCCAAAGCGATTCGGGTAAATCATCCTGACGTTGTTCTCATATTACTTTTGGTCGACGAGCGGCCGGAAGAAGTGACGGACCTGGAGCGGGAAGTGGACTGTCAGATCTATCATTCCAACTTTGACGAAAGCGTGCAGCGACACGTGCAGGTGGCAGAGATGGTCATGGAGCGCGCCAAACGTCTCGTGGAAATGAGACAGGACGTGGTGCTTCTCCTCGACAGTATCACACGACTTTCGCGCGGGTACAACAATCTGCAGCCGGGCAGGGGACGAATCATGTCCGGCGGAGTAGAGGCGAAGGCGCTGATTAAGCCAAAGAAATTCTTCGGTTCGGCGCGCAACGTGGAAGAAGGTGGCAGCCTGACCGTGCTCGCGACCGCTTTGACCGAAACCGGCAGTCGAATGGATGAATTGATTTTCGAAGAATTCAAGGGCACCGGCAATATGGAGTTGCATCTCGATCGGGCCCTGCAGGAGAAACGGCTATATCCGGCTATCCACCCGATGCTCTCAGCCACCCGGCGCGAGGAGTTGTTGTATCATCCCGATGAATGGGAACGCGTGCTGATGCTGCGAAAAACGATGGCAGCGCTTCCGCCTCTCGAAGCGATGGAAAAGCTGATCGATAATCTGCATGCGACCAAAACCAACGCTGAATTGCTCTTGAGCGGATTGCGCTGACGCGAAACGTGATTACAGACGCCGCGCGACTCGCAAGTCTAACTGAGCAAATCGAGTCTGCCGATCGCGTTGCAGTCGATACCGAAGCCGACAGTCTGCATTCGTATCGGGAAAAGCTTTGTTTGCTCCAAATCAGCGTCCCGGCGCCCGACGCTGTAGATGGCGTCGCTAATGCCGGTCCACGCGTGTCCCCGGGTCATGAATCTGCGCGAGCTGTTTGCGATTATATAGTCGATCCACTTGCCAATACCGATCTGGAGCCATTGCGCCGGGCGCTGGAAGCAAGGGAAATCGTTTTGCACGGCGCCGATTACGATCTGCGAATGCTGCGCCGCGGTCTGAATCTCGCAGCGAGCAAAATCTTCGACACAATGATCGCAGCTCGTCTCCTTGGCGTTCGCGAGTTTAGCCTCGCTGCGTTGGTGAAACGTTATTTCGGACTCACGCTCCTGAAGGGTTCGCAAAAGGCGAATTGGGCACAACGACCCTTGCCCACGCGGATGGCGGAATACGCGATTAATGATGTGCATTATTTGCTGCCCCTTGCCGAAAAATTGGAAGCAGAGTTGGATCGTTGTGAGCGCCGGGATTGGCTGCAGCAGTCATGCCGACGTGCCATCGAGCTAGTGGCCGTGGCGCGGATCCGTAACCAAGACGAACTCTGGCGTATTCGCGGATCTGGCGTAATCCGTGGACGCGCCGCTGCGGTACTTCGCGCGCTTTGGCAATGGCGCGAAAAAGAAGCAGAAAAGGCAGATCGCCCTCCGTTTCACGTCTTGCGGAATGAAGAGCTCTTGAAGGCCGCAGTGAAATTCGCTTCGGGAAGCGTTCCTGACTATAAACATTTTTCCCTCCGCCGCCGTCAGGCATTCCGCGAGGCAGCGCAAGCCGCGTTGCGGGCGCCTGAATCGGAGTGGCCAGTTTCGCGTCGCCGCTTCGGAACCCGACCGAACAATGAGACAGTCCAGCGCGCCGAAGAGCTGAGTCGCCGCCGCAATAGATCCGCTGAGGAACTCGGGCTGGAACCTTCGTTCATTGCGCCGCGAAGCACGCTCGAGGCGATCGCCGCAGATGGCACACGAGCAGCGACGTTGCTGGTTCCGTGGCAGCGCAAATTGATAGGTGTCTCAGTTTTCAGCAACGAGGAGCCAACAAATCCGTAGCCGGGTTCTGTGTTAAAAGCTTGGCGCTGTAATAGTCAGGATGGAGTCGCTGCTCGGGCGGTTGTGCCGTTTTTAAGACACGAAGAAAGAATTCTAAAATTTTCAAGGAACTTTGCTGCGCCGTTTCCGGATAAGTACGTTGTAGGGGTGTAAAAAATCCTTGACCTAATGAGGTTTAGGCGTCAAAAAGGCCGCCGGAGTTAGGTCCTTCGACCAAAATGCATGAACCGGCAGCTGTGCGTCCTTGTTTTTATAACGATAATCGCAGTGCTAGCGATGTCGCTTCCCAGCCGGCTGGATGCCGCTTCGACTAACGAAGCGCGGGTCACTCGAGTAAAAAATCATGTCCAATTGGCGGATTCTAAGAACGCCGCACGGCGGGCTTCCGTAAACGACATCGTCCACGAGGAGACCATTGTGAGGACCGGCAACGGATCACGCGGTGAAGTCACTTTTCGTGACGAAGCCGTTGTGCGACTCGCGGCCCATACTGCATTTGATTTCAATCATGGGACGCGCGGTTTAAATCTGGGGGAGGGGGCAGCGCTTGTTCAGGCTCCGAAGGAAGCAAATGGGGCGACAATTCATGCAGGCAGCGTCGCGGCGGCCGTGGCGGGCACCACCGTCATGATCGAGTACCATCCCGGCTTCTACAAATTTTTGGTGTTGGAAGGTACCGCGCGAACGTATCGCCCCGGACATCTTGGCGATTCGGTTCTCGTCCGTCCCGGGCAAATGGTGTTCGGCAACCCAGAGTCTGCGCTTAGCGATCCTGTAGATGTCGATATTGACCGCTTCATGAAGACCAGTCGCTTCATTACAGATTTTCCTCCGCTGCGCAGCGCGAAGTCGATCGTAGCAGAGGGCCAGAAGCAGCAGCGCGAGAAATCGACCAAGACTTTAGTCGATACAAACCTGGTTATTTTTGGAGGCGGCACACAAGTGTCGGTCACCGATCAGGGGCAGACCGATACAGCCGATCGCAAAACTGCAGCACTGGTGACACCGCATAGAGTGCAAAGCCTGAGTCCTAATGCAGCTCCCGCCTTACCGTAGCGACCCCATATGAAAAAATCTTTTGTGCAAATCTTTTGGGGCGGAGCAATCGTCCTGTTTTGGCTCGTTGGCGCGGCGCCGTTTGTTTCCGCAGCACAACTAGAGCAAGCGCAGGTATCCCAGGTAATCCAAGACGTGCGGTTATTGGAAGCTCATGGCGCGCCGCGTCCTGCCGTGGTGAATGCCAAAGTCACCCAGGGAATGGGGGTCCGCACAGGCGTGGAATCTCGCGCGGAACTGACCTTCTCCGATCTGACGTTAACGCGACTCGGCGCGAACACGATTTTCAGTTTTAAACAGGGGGCGCGTGAACTTGATCTGACCAGTGGTGCAGTTCTTTTGCAGGTTCCACCCAAAGCACCGGCAGTTAAGGTCAGCACATCGGCCGTTACGGCAGCAGTGACGGGAGGGACCGCTCTAATATCAACGGGGCCACCTACAAAATTCATGGTCCTGGAAGGAATTGGCACGTTTTATCCCAACGGACATCCTGAACGAGCTGTGACCGTCCACGGCGGCGAAATGATGACGATGACGGCAGGCGGGCGGATGACGAAACCAGAGAAGTTTGATGTAAAACTCGTGGTCGAGACGTCGCGTCTGATTCAGGATTTTCCGCCGCTGGAAAATATGCCGTTGATCATGGACGTGGTGAACCAGCAGCTCGCAGCGCAGCTATTGGGGACAACCACTCAACCCCTTGCCAAAAACCTCGTCGACGTAATTAGCACGACCGATCAAAACGTGAACGCGAACCCGGTCATTTTAGTTAGAAACACGACGTCGAGTCCAACAGCGCCACCGCCACCGCCACCAACGCCGCCGCCGCCCACACCCCCACCGCCAACACCGCCGCCGCCGCCAACGCCGACTCCGTCGCCACCCACCCCAACGCCATCGCCCTCAGGAACACCAACTAAGTTCGGTACGCCAAGCACTATTACTTCCCCGAATCCTTACGTGATAACGAGTGGCACAGTCATTACCACTGACCCCTCCATCACCACCAACGGTGTGACCGATTTGGGCAAGATTTATCGCGGACGATCGATTGACGGTCCCATCTCCACGTGGGCCTTTGGATCGACATCGGCTTTTGACACCGCAAGCGGCTTCGATGACCTGATCGGCGATAACTCGGGAGCGGCATTCAAGTTCACAGCACTGCAGCTAAATGGTAATCCAACCATCGATACCACAAATGGTGAAATCAATCTGGGGCTGATCGCTGTCAATGGCATTACTTCCGGCGGTCCGGGCGGTGAATTGACCTTCTCCGGTATCCGCGGTCTTTTGCTGGCGACTCAGAATGGTTCGATTACCCTGGGTCCGGAGATCTCGTTCTCCGGTCTGCATGACCTAACGATTTATGCTCGCGGTTCCAGCAGCGATTTGACCCTCGGTTCCGATATTAGCACAACGAGCGAAGTCAACCTGTTTGCCGAGCGTGACATGTCACTGACGTCGAGCATTACAACGGACACTCCAACGGGCCGAGTCCTCCTGATTGCCGGCCGCGACATATCACTGACGTCGAGCATCACAACAGAGGTTCTGTCCGTCAACGGACAAAACGTTTCGATTAGTGGCGACGGGGCAATCCATGCCCCCACGATTGGTCTACTCGCCGGGCAGAACCTGAATTGTAGCAGTCTCATTTCTGATGAAACGGCGTTCAATTCTAGCGGGGGTGTAGCCATCGTTGCCTCGCAGGCCATCAACGTCGCGAACGACCTGACCATTATTCGACGAAATGGGGGAATTACTTCGGGTCTCGACGTTTTCCTTTTCGGTGCTGACTTGCAGGTCGGCGGCGACCTCACAATCGCGACCGATATCAGCAACCTAACGGATGGAGCCAATATCCAGGTCCTGACTGGCGCAGATGGCGGAAATCTCAGCGTTGGCGGCTCGCTTGCATTGCTAACATCGGCGACTGCCCAATCAGGAAGTGGCGCTAATATCCTCGTTAGTGTTGGCGGCAACTTGACTGCGGGCGATTTGTTCGCTGGAGTCGAGCTTGGAGTGCAGGCACCGCAAGAGAGCGGCGAAAATCTTCAGCTCTTCGTTGCGCAGAACCTGATCACACACAATGATGCCAACTCCGGCGGAGTCGATCTGGAGATAATTACTCCAGTGCGACAAACGGTTAACTCCGGTGCGAACCTTCAACTAAGCGTGGGAAACAACCTGACTACCGATTCCGGCGGTGATACCACGCTGTTGGTTAACAACAACATCAATCATGTCGTTGATGGAGCCAACATTTTCGCCGGCGTTGGAGGAAACCTCGAAACGAACAACCTCAGCCTGACTCTTTTAAATAATGGCGGTCAAATCGGGACTGGAGGCTTCGTCAGTTTGGACGTCTCCGGCGACATGACCGCTCACGGCGACGCCATTTTCGAGATTCAAAACAACGGCGGGACAATGGACACAGATACGGCCATCAGCGTTGCGACGGGAAATCTCAGCGCGAATTCTTTGTCTGCTACAATCGATAACCGCGAAGGCGTCATCGGTGGGGGGGCCCTTATCCAAATGAATGTTACAGGCAACGCAAACGTTGCTCACGACGCCACGCTTGCGATTTACGGCAGCGATGGGGCAGCAGGCAGCGCGATTAATGTTTTCGGCGGTAATTACAACGTTGGTGGCACCTTCCTCAGCTACATCGATGGCGCGGGAACGATTGCATTTAATAATGCCAGCGTTCACGCAGACGTGCTGAAAGCCGGCGTGTTCGGGCCAAACGGCTCACTTATTGTCGGCGGTGGCACGCTCTCAGCTGACACAACATTGAAACTTTATGCGCCGGGGAGTAATGGCCAGCTCAACTTTGTTTCTAATGTCACCCTCAACGGGAACAGCAAGAAGATTCTCGCCGCGGATTCGGTTACGATTTTCAACAATGTCGTCGTTACGATAGGCGGCGAAGCGGCGGCTGATGTTTTTACAAATCACCCAAATTATACAGGCTTCGGTGGTAATGGTTCGACCACCGGAACCTTTGCCGGCGCCGGCGCTAACAGGCCGCGCCCACTCTCGGACGCCCCGCCGTTTAATCCCCAGGCGGCGCCAGGAAATCCTACGAATGGAAAGAGGACCAGAAATGTACTCAACGTCAAAAATAGTGGGGAATTGTTATCTCTGCTGGACGGCGCTATTCCCGGCCATGGGGGAAAACTCAGGGTTCCGCATCACAATCAACGCAATTCGAACCGCGCTGATCGTCTCAATGTCGCTCGCATGACGAAAGTAGACCGCGACGTAGCGGATATTAGGCGCATGCGCGATCGCGGAGTGATTAATAATCGTCTTGGTTCCGGAACGCGAGCCTTCTAATATCAACGAACTGGCGTTTAACCTGCTCATTGATATGGCTCAAAACTCGAACGGCATCAGGGACGAAAAACACAGCAAGTGGTCGTGCTCGTGAGACTTCGCCCTGACCGTCATCTGTGCGGGTTTGTCACGACATTGTGCGTGCTTATTTTGATCGCAGCAAATGAGGGTTGGGCCCAGACCGCGGACCAGGCGCAGTTGACGCGCGAGCAGGCTCCATCAGCCTTTCCTTCTACTGTTCCTCCAACCGGGGCTGAAGGCGGGAACGTCGCCGCCGCACCCGGCGACGCTGATCTCGGCGAACAACAAATCCTCAAACGCACTGATGAGTATCACCCGTTCACTATTTCCGCCGGCGCACCGTTTTACTGGACCTCCAATGTGGCCCTTACGCGGAGCGGGGAGCAAAGCGATTTTGTCGTTGCGCCGGCCGTAGCGGCCTTTTACGAGCCGCGAATTACCAACACGTTGTACGGGCTGATCGATGTCCGGGAGCAGCTCTTTTATTATGATCGATTCGACAACTTTAATTTCGGGAGCTTTGATGTTGAAGTCGGCCTGAGGTATCTCGTGCCGCAATGGCATAATCTGCTTTTGCGCCTTGAGTACGACTACAACCGGCTCACCGAGAAGAACAGCTTTGCAGCCTTTTTTCAAAATCACGCCATTATCCTAGACGCGTCCATCCCCTTTCAGTTCGGCCGCGCCCAAACACTCACTCTGGGTGCGGATCTCGATATCAGCCTCGCGGCAGACGAATCTGGACAGCCGCCAAACATCAATGCGATCTCAGCCCAGCGAAGCGATTATGCACTCTATCTTGGGTACTCGGCAGTTCTGACCCGTTCCTTTTTCATCAATGCCGTGGGCACGGTGGTAGTGCGCCAATATTACGAAGGAGGCCGCGACGACATCAGCGAAGTCCTCGCGCTTACCGCAAACTATCGTGTGAACAAATATCTTACGGTGAGCGCTGTGAGTACGTTGGCGGCAAGCCAATCCAACCAAAGCGTTTTCGATTATCAAGTGGCCAACCTTGGTGGCGCAGTGGCCCTCCAGGTGAAGTTCTAGATTCCTCGATCTCGGTCCGGCTAAAACCCGAACACACTTACGGAATAACCAGGCTCTGACCAACCGTAAGCCTTTTGGGATCGTGAATACTTTTCCTGTTCGCCTCCAGGATTTCTTTCCAGCGCTTGGGCGATTTATAAAACTTTCGCGAAATAGAGAAAAGCGTATCGCCCGATTGTACAACGTAGCTTCGATCGCCTTTTTTTGCGGCGGTTTTCTTAGAGCTTGTGTCGCCTTCCTGCGATTTGTCTGTCACACTTCGCGCCGGCACAGCGCGCGTTTCAAGTTCCTTGTGCAAATTAAGGTTTTCGTTTC
>Ga0193734_1000048_pt1 | contig 17001 bp, 16 predicted proteins | sample U1m1metaG_FD_145079 | JGI IMG/M metagenome (GOLD analysis project Ga0193734, IMG submission 145079) | Soil microbial communities from a riparian zone of the East river system, Colorado, United States - U1m1 | ecosystem: Environmental > Terrestrial > Soil > Riparian zone | place: USA: East River... | reverse complement strand
AAAATAACGCTGGTGGAAAAGATAGCTAAAATTGCAAAGCAAGATAACGTGTTAGATTGAATAGATCCCGCACAGAAAGCAGAAGCCATTGAAGTAGATGTAAAGAAGATTAGGCGCGACTCATAACTATTGGATTTGTGGAATATTTGATTGTAATAAGAAAGCGAATGAAATTGGATGAGAATTGGAGAGAATTCGCTACTAAATCATCAGATAAACAGATTATTGCACACCTGACCAGTTTAAGGAACTACCATGGTGTTGCAGGTTTAGAATCGTCGTTCAAGTAGATCTTTCGTATTGGAATATGAAACATTAGGAACAGGAATATAGATTTAACTAGGGTGCTATTGGAGAATTCATGATATAGCCGGCCCAGGAGACGAAAATTCAAGAGGTTCAATCGTTTTTTTCTAGACTACGTTCAAAGCGATAAGTAATTGGTGATGATCTTGAAACCAATAATGTCGTGCATGTGTAATAGATGTAGGTGATGGAAGAAAGTATTTAGAATATCGCCTCTTTTTTTTAACTCATCACATGTATACCTTCTAAAAGGATTGTTGTGGTGTGGTTTTGCCTTTTTCTCCTTGACCTTCTATCACAATCATGGTCAGCGTTGACCTTACTTTATTTATTCTTCTTACATGCCATGTGATAATTTCCCTTAGCTTATCCATCGTATCTGATTTAATTTTTAAAATAATATCATAAACTCCGTACACCCCATTCACCTCCAGAATGTCAGGCAACTTTTTTAATTCTTTTATGATCTCTTCCTCTGAACCCAGATCACAGTTAATCAAAACGTAAGCGGTTGGCATGCTTAATAATTATCAGTTTCACAGGTATTAAACTCTTTTTAAGCATATGTCAATTTGAAAAAACATGTTACTAATATTGTAAACGAAAGGCACTTTGATAAATAATGGTTGTATACTAATAACTTTCATTTTATACTGACTACATTTATGATAGAATTTTTGTAAACCTCAAAACGTGAAAATCTAAGCTTAACTTGCTCTGAAGATTTAAGATTTATTTAAGATCTCATGACTTTTAATATGATAGAGGTCAACTTGGTGGGATTTGTGTTGCGTCCTGAGTTATACCTCAAACTACACTCGGATACGACACAAAGATCATAAACAAAAGATGAGATTTAAGATAATCCAGATTCAGCAAAGGTCTATCTACAGCTGCCCGGCTTTACTTAACGTCATTCTTACATCTACCGCACAGGCTCCTTTTCCTTCCTCGAACACCAAAAGAGGATTCATATCGAATTCCTCGATTTCAGGAAATTCAGTAACCAGCTGCGAAAGTCTTTGTAAATTATCTATTATGCTTTGTAAATCAGAAGGTTTTTCGCCTCTAACGCCTTTCAATAACTTCACCGTCTTTATTGATTCAACCATTCTTTTCGCTTCCTCTTGCCCTACCGGCGCAAGTCGAAAAATCACATCTTTCAATACCTCTACATAGATGCCCCCTAGGCCAAACATAATAAGGGACCCGAAAAGTGGATCTTTCTTTGAACCAAGAATTATTTCCTTACCCGATTGGACCATCTCCTGCACAAGTATGCCTTGTATCTTTGCATCTGTACGATATTTGCGTGCATTCTCAATGATACTTCTAAAAGCTCTTTGGACCTCATCATTATTATTTAATCCTACTTTGACTCCACCTGCATCTGACTTGTGAATGATATCAGGCGATGCTATCTTCAATACAACGGGGTAGCCGATTTCATTAGCCGCTCTGATACATTGTTCTTCACTGGTTACAAGAATGTTTTTAGGCGTAGGAAATCCATATGCGGCAAGAACTTCATAGCCTTCTTCTTCTAAAAGGTTGATCCTTCCAGCCTTCCTTACGTTATAGAAGACTGTTTTGACCTTTTCTTGATCTACGGGGAAATGTTTTGGGCGGTCTTTTGGCCTTTCCAACCAATCTCCAAAGCGATTCATTGCTTCAAGGGTCTTGATAGCAGGCTCCGCATACATAAAATGAGGTATTCCACCTTCTGACAATATCTGTTTGTTTTCTGTACCTTCGGCAAGCCCCATCAATGCTGCCAACACCGTTTTTCCCGTGCCCTTAGATGTTTTTACAATTGTCTTAGCCAGTTCGTTATAATCCAATGTTGCTGAGGGTGTACACATTGTAACCACTGCCCCGACATTACTAGCCGGCAATACTTTGCTTAACACCCTTTCAAACCTGCCAGAATCAGCATCGCCTACTAAATCTATGGGATTTCTAGTCGACCCATGGGAGGGAATTACTTTTGTGAGATCTTCTTTTAATGAGGAAACATCAGCCATTTTCAAGCCATACTTTGAGCATTCATCAGTTGATATAATTGCCGGGCCCCCTGCATTTGATACTATCACGATCCCTGCTTTAGTAGAAGGTATGGGTTGTTTTGAAAAAGCTGTTGCAAGTTCAAATAAACTTTGCATTGTATCTACTCTAATTACTCCACTTTGAATAAACAGGGCATCATAGACTTCATCGGCTCCCATCAAAGCTCCTGTGTGTGAGATTGCTGCCTTCGCACCCTCTGGCGTTTTACCAGCTTTCAACACTACAATTGGTTTCTTGTTTTCACCTGTAATCTTCTTGGCAATTTCCATGAACCGTCTGCCGTCATGAACGTCTTCTAGATACATAACGATGACAGTTGTTTCCAAGTCCTCAGACAATAATTCAAGAATATCATTTTCGTCCATATCCACTTTGTTACCCATACTTATCACCTTTGAAAACCCAATACCTTGAGCCATTGCATCTTCTACTGTTGCTGCACAGATCGCACCGCTTTGGGATACAAGTGCTATGTTACCATATTCAGGGGTAATTTTCAGAAAAGTTGCATTCATCATACTCTGTTTAGACAAGCTCATGATACCAAGGCAATTTGGACCTATAATTCTAATGCCATATTTTTTACCTATTGCTGCTACTTCATTCTCTAGTAGAGCACCTTGTTGATCGACTTCCTTAAAGCCAGCTGAGACTATGATCGCTCCTTTAATGTTTTTCCTACCCACTTCCTCCATTACAGCTGGCACAATCCTGTTAGGAGTTGCAATTACAGCGAGGTCTATATTCTGCGGGATATCCAGAACACTCTTGTAGGCTCTTAGTCCGGACACTGTAGGATTGGATGGGGTAACTGGATAGATTTTTCCCTTGTAGCCATTAATTATATTGGAGAAGATCGCCTTTCCTACTCCGGCCTTTTCTGAAGCTCCTATCACGGCAATAGATTGAGGAGAAAGAAAGATGTTTTTTAATGCAGCAGTTGACATATTGAAAATAAAATCACTTGATGATGGTTATAAAGGATGCTATGTTTTCGGATAAACAACAAAAACATTATGGTATATGACATACTAATTTAATACATCTATTTGGTGGGGAGACCTAAGCCATTAACGAAATAGTACGACGTAGTCATCGTAGCTCCCTTCATAGCACAGGGATTGAGAAATTATAATGATCCCTATCTGACTCACCTGCTTAGTTAACATAGTGGCTATTCATTTTTATTATGTTATCAAGAATCAAATTACTCTGGTTAAATACAACAGGAATCAGAAGTATGATAACAATAGATGAAAAGAGAATATTTGATATAATAGAAAAAAGAAAACCGCATTCAGTAGCACTTAACGGCCCTGAAGCACTCATACCGAAAATTCAGACATGTGCAGATAATATTACTGAAAAGTTTGCTATTACTGCCTTCGTTATAGGTGATACATGCTGGGGTTCTTGTGATTTGAATACTCATGCTGCGGATATGTTGGGTGCTGACCTCCTATTCAATATTGGACATACCATAGCCGCTGAAATTTTTAACAGCAAAGTAATAATGATCAATGCATATGATGATATTGATTTTGGAACTGTAGCTAGGAAATGTGCGTTATCATTAAAAGAGAAAAAGTACAAATCAATATCATTATTAACTGATAGTCAACACCTTACGCAAATTGCCAATGTAAAGACAATATTTGAAGAATGCGACTACGAAGTCATTATCGGAAAAGGAAAAGGGCAGCTGAGTGATGGCCAGGTTTTCGGCTGTGAATTCTATCCTGCGCATAGTACTAAGAACCAGATCGATGCTTACATCTTTTTGGGTCAGAGTATGTTTCATTCAGCGAGTATAGCAATATCTACTGGGAAACCAACATACATGTTGGACCCATACTTTCAACAATATTCTGAAGTTAGCGAGGTTGCTGAGGCACTTCGTAAGAAAGCGATACTATCTGTCTATAAAACACTAGATTCAGAGAAAATTGGAATTATTATTGGTTTAAAAGAGGGACAGTTTGCTGAGATAACAGCTTTAAAGCTAAAAAGATCTTTCGAGCAATTAGGAAAGAAGGTGCAGCTAATTGCGATGACAGAGATTACGGATGAGCGTTTGCAGCCATTCAGAGGAATCGACGCTTTTGTGCAAGTAGCGTGTCCTAGAATAGCAATAGATGATCACTTTAAAAAACCAATGCTATCAGTACCGCAGGGCTTAGCATTGATAAAGCTTCTTAAGAATGAACCTATAGGCGATTTTTTAGAAATTAGACACTGGCTATGATTGTGATTGGACGTAGATATGTTTGGTCATCAAAATCTAAATTACACTTTGAGATCAAGTATCTTACTTTCTACCATTTTTGTAACATGCAACTCGATGTCCAATCGGTTGGGCAATGTGCCGGCTTATAGGACGCTCCTCTTTTATTGAACACTCAACTATTAGTTCAGGAAATCCCAATGCGGAGCTGTAATAAACCATTAAATTGCAGTCAGCTGAGCAAAGATGCTTGTACGTAACAACCAGGTCCCGTCATCCTGAACTACCAAAGCTGAGTGAGAAGAATGTTATATGACATTAATCTTATTCATTTTCTGCCGTTACTACACTTAACTCATGACCAGTCGCATCCCTATGCTCTACGGCAGTTTCCTTATTTGGAAACTCGTTGTCGCATACGATGCAACGATATGACTGTTTCATTATTATCCATAGAGCACTTCAAAGATTAAAAGACTTTCAAAGATAAAATGATTTAACAACAACAAGTTTCGCGACTACCGTGATTTAGTTTAAAGTCTGTTTATATTGTCATCTTAAACTTTTCTAATGTTTCATTGATTCTAAGAAATCCACTTTGTAGATACCTCTTATTGAAAGCATGATACTACATGGCAGAAGAGTGTGAATAATTGGATTAATGTACACGATGTAGGTTATATGGTCCTTTGAATATTTGTAGTACGTACCATGATATTATCCATTATAACTCGAATAGGAACTGTATTGGTTTTTAGTCTTGCTATTACAGAATGAGTACAGCTACCAATTTCTGACTTTCATCATGAGGTTTAGACATATAGGGAATGCACTTGACCAGGGGAGGTCATAATTAAGCCTTATGATTTGCGCTCCTATAGGTATACAATCTACATAAGCAAATGCATTACGTAAAAGACATAGATCGACAGAATTGTTGAATAAGCAGTTTGCTGAGAAATTAACACATTATGATCGTTCATGCTAGTCAGATGGAATAGCTGAAGCAACCCCTTTAATCAGTTCGTATTTTGCCCTATATCCCCGTGGATTTATAATCATACCATTATAGTTGAAAGTAGACGAATTCCCTACTATCACAGTCGTGATCATTCCTAGCATACCTTGATGCTCAAGCATTTTTTCTAAGGTTGTTGTAACGACAGCTTGCGTCTCTCTATATGCACCCTTTACTATTGCAACTGGCGTATCCGGTCGTCTATACCTTAGAAAAATATCTCTGGCATCTCTCAGCTGGTGTATACGTTTCTTGCTGGAAGGATTATAAATCACAGTAACATAGTCCCCTAACGCAGCAGCTTCTACCCGCTTAGTTATAATGTTCCATGGCACAAGCAAGTCGCTCATGCTCACTACTGCAAAGTCAGTCATTAACGGAGAACCAATTAGTGCAGCACATGAATTCAAAGAAGAAACTCCAGGAACACATTCAACATACATGCCGTTCTCTCTATTCCATCCTTTCTCAGCAAGTATCTCGTAAACCAGACCAATCATTCCATATATCCCTGGATCGCCAGAGGAGACAAGGGAGACTATCTTACCACCTTCGGCAAAACTGATTGCCTGATTTGCTCTCTCGACTTCCTGTGTCATGGCATAACGATAGACCTCTTTTCCAACTATCAAATCTTCAACTAGAGAAACATATGTATCATAACCAACTATAGTATCACTTTCTCCGATGACATCTCTTGCTCTATACGTCATATGGTCATGATGACCAGGGCCCACTCCTACAACGTATAATTTACCGTCTTTCATTTCTTCAAAGTAACAGCGATTCAATTTATTATAGTTTACGATAAATCAGTATTTGGGGATACTTTCAATTTTTTTGTGTGTTTTGATAGCACAGATATTAACACTTACTCTATAGTTGAGAGTGAGGGAGTCCACTTTTGTGAGATATATTGGACTCACTTATGCATCAAATTATTTTCAAAGATAGAGGCTGGTAGTTTGATAGATTATAGGCATAATATACAGATATCCTAGCTGTGTTATGCATGTATTAGCCTCCTGTAAGAAGCCATAAGTACAAGTTAATTGACAAATTGCGAATGAAGCTTGCTACTCGACAACAAAATTTGACGAATCTAGCATCCGGAATCTGTGCTAAGTAATTAACTGTAGATTCACGGATTAGACTTCGGCAAGTCTGAACTCATCATGCAGGGCTTTAACGGCCCGATCACAATCATTATCATCTACTACAAATGCCAAATTTAACTCTGATGATCCCTGTGTGATCATAATTACATTGATATTCTGTTTGGCTACCGATCTGAATACTTTGGCGGCTATTCCTTTTATTCCACGCATACCAGAGCCTACCACTGCGATAACCGCAACATCAGCACTAATATTCACTTTTCGTATTACCTTACCCAACAAATTCAATTCTAGTGTCATTGCAGCTTTATCGAGATCAACCTTTCTCACAATCATTGATATGCTAGATTCCGATGGACTCTGAGAAATCATCATAATGTTGACTTTGTTCTTTGCAAGGACGTCGAATATCTTTGCAGCTGTTCCTGGTGCGCCTGCCATCGCTACCCCACTCACATCGATGAGGGCGGTATGCCGAATTGCACTAATGGATTTCACGATCTTTTGAGATGATCCGCTGGGAGTTTGTATAATAAGGGTACCTCTGTGATTAACATTCAAGGTATTCCGAATTCGGATTGGAATCTTTGCTTCTAGTATGGGTTCAAGAGCGCGTGGATGCATATACTTGGCTCCAAACAGAGCCATTTCCATCGCTTCTGAAAAGGATACTTCTTTAAGCACTTTGGCGTCTTTTACAATTTTTGGATCTGCGGTCATCAATCCATCTACATCACTCCAAAGCCAAACTTCGTGTGCACCAAGGCTAGCTGCTATTATCGTGGCAGTATAATCTGAACCGCCCCTACCTATTGTCGTAGTGTTACCGTTTTGATCTGCTCCTATGAAGCCTGTTACAACTGGAACAATATCATTTTTTAGCAAAGGTTCAATCTTGTGTAGAAGACGATGCTGTGTAGTATCCATCAAGGGGCGGGCCTCGCCATAATTAGAATCGGTCACGATTCCTGCTTCTTTACCGGTTAAATAATCTGACGTCACCCCAGAGTTGCGTAAAGCGAACGAAACAATCGGAGTGGATAACCTTTCACCGAATGATAACAAGTAGTCTAACGACTTTGGTGTAACTTCAGATAAGAGTGCTATTCCGTCAAGAATATTCTCTAATTCATGAATAAGTTTGGATATTACCGATCTTGCTTCAGCTTTGAGCTTTTCATCAACTAGAGCTCTTTCAACAATCGTAGTATGAATGTCCCTAGTCCTTTTTATGAAACTATCGATGGAGACTTTGTCGCCTCGCTTTATGCTATTAGATATAGCTAATATTGCATCTGTCATACCGCGGACCGCGGAAACTACGCTTATTATTTCGTTGTCTCCATTCCGCTTGTACATTTTTATTAGATTGGCTACGTGATTGACTTTGTCGGGGGAATCTATCGCAGTTCCTCCGAACTTCATTACAATTCGCATAAACAGCTTTTATCCGTCTTCAGTCCTGCACTCTTGGTGCTAGGTAAAAATGAATCCTGCCTACATTTGCGACCCTAAATTGAAGTCTCAAGGGCATCTTACTTGAATATTCTGCTGTTACTGATCCGCCTACGGTACTCACCGCCTTTGAAATTTTAGAAAGATAATCTAGGCTATATGTTGCTTTGCTATCTTCTTTAATACTTAGTTCCTCTAGCCCCTCGTTTCCTGATTCAAGAATTATTTCTGCCTCGCCTGAGTCACTTTTACCTAAGAAGACTACCTTCTTTGGATCTGATTCTATAGAAATATATTCAGAAACTACTTGAACGTCTGAAAGAGCTTTATCAAATGCCGTAGCGGTTAATACAACCCTGGAATTAAAATTTAGTTTTGGGAGTGGAGTAGCACTAGGAGAACTGTCTATGAGTCTCATCTTGTATTCTCTTCTGTATCCATCATAAATCCTGATAAGTAACATGCTATCGTCTCCGATAGAAATGTCCACTGAATCCTTTTTGTCTGCTCTTTTTATGAGTTTTGAGAATTCATCAACTCGTACCCCGAATTTTACTGACGCATCACATTCGTATCCATCGAATGCAGAGTTCGGCCAATGGATATCAATAAGTGCTACATGAGATGGGTCCATACCTCTAAATGAGATACCTTCAACAGTTGCTTCGAAGGTCGCCTCATCCACTAGAGTGGAAATTGCTGAGGATACAGCTTTCCACTCATCTGGCGTTTTTGTCTTTGCCTTGAATACCAAATTGATTCAATAATGTGGCTGTCGTTTACAGATTTTAAACATTGCTATAATACGGAGAAGTATAGATAATATCTTGCGTAAGCATAAGCTATCAAGCTCTTTTTATAACTGCTGTAACTGAAAGTTGAAAATTCACATTTTGTTCAGCATTCCACGAAAAGAGTTTCTTCCCAGTTCGGAATATGGAAGAGACTTAACATTAGCCTGTTCTATGGCTGACATAGATTTAGTAGCTCTTAAATCAAGCTATAGGCACATTCAGCTAGACGGTCGTCTTAATTAATATGTATTTCAAAATAGGCCCTTGGGGATTAATGATTAGCGATATACGGTAAAAAATTAGCACGTTAAGAATAATTTCTCCAAGTATGATCACATTTCGTGCATCGATAAAATTGGGTCGTGGCTTCGTCAGCAGATCTAGTTTGCAACATCCACCAAAATGCTATGTTATTTCCGCACCTAGGACAATCAATGCTAATTGTTGGCAAGGTATCAGGGCCTTTTTCGCCATCTAAAATCTTAAGAGAACTTCCAGGATTGCCTTGTCGTGTTGACGGCAGCTTGTTTTCATTAAGTAGTTCGCTCTCCTCTTCAACCGAGCTAAAACCACATTTGGGACACAAAAGAACTCTCTCCTCAATCTTTACCTTAAGGCGGGTCTCGCATTTAGGACAGAACTTCGAAGAAACACACCTCTAGTTATTTCTTCTTCAGGCTGGCTTTCAGGGTACCCGTCAGCTCTTTAATATATTCTGATGCAGATAGAGATGCATCTTGGATAGCGTCGATCGGATCCTTTCTCTTGGTTATGACTCTGGCAATATAGTCTTTTATAAGCGGATGCTTGAGCATTACACCTGCAAATTCAACGCTCTTTTCTTTCAATAGTTCATGTTGGATAATATACATTATCGAGATATCTTCTTCTTGAAGTTTTAATTCTAATTCATTTTCTTTAATATCAATTATCTCTGCAAGCATTATACAGACAACTACTTATTGAGGATATAAATGATACCATGCTTGCACTGCCTTGGCTAATACCAGAAGTATTATCGACGATCCTTTCTTAAGTAAATCGAAGGGTAGAGTAAGACTAGGGGACTCAGTTACTTTAAGTTTAACCTTTAAAATAAAGGGAAGTATAAGGGAAAGTTTTACTCCTAAAAACTGGGAAAGGGCGTACAATAAACATGACAATATATTGAGAATGACTATATGGGTTACTTTAAAATCAGGCAGAAATACAATTGTTGCTCTCAAATTTGTTAGAAAGGCTGTGCTCTTCTGGACCCGAAATCCAAAAATACCATACAGAATTTGGGCTTCGGTGATTAAGGATGACATGCCCTTCCATACTCTTAGCGTAGAGGAAATCCAGTCGATGCTATTTGATGTGAATAAAATCATCGAATTAAAAGGTGACGAGATCAAGTTGGGCAATCGGAAATTATTTGCAGAAATCAAGGTTTCATGGGGGACACATCAGTACACTCAATCAACCATAATATCTAACAAATCGAATAGTGTAGAGATCGAATTTACTGAATAGATAATTTGCAGTCTACGACATGATATTATTTAACATAGTAACCCAAGAAATGAAAAAAAAATGAAGCAGATTTCATCTCTAGCCTAATCGTCCAGGACTACAACAAGATAAAGTAACAAAGGAATAAAATCGCCTTCCCGTATATACTACGCATCGGAATACCTGTTCTGTTATCTGAAGTGAAATTGATGAATCTCTAAGGGAAGAGATTACTCGCCCGTGAACTCTGTATACGCTCATTGCCGCTTACATAACGTTGTATCTCATCGAAACCTCGTGTTGCTTAAACCCCAGTTTGGTATAAAACGGGACATTTTGGATAGAGCATTCTAGAATAACCTTATAACACCCTATCTGCTTTGCAAATTGCAAGGATCTATTAATTAAACTGGATCCAATACCAAAGCCCTCGTACCCCTTTCTTGTAACCACATCTTCAATGTGCCCAACTTTTCCCCCATCATGAATGAATTTTTGTTCAATTAGCAAAGTGGTTGAACCGATTATCTCAGAATCATCGCTAACTGCAACAAATAGTTTATAAAATGAGTTCGATTTAATTTCATTTATAACTTTCCTAGTTTTTTCCTTATCTTGAGAAATTTTTTTAACATCACTTAGATTGGAAAGAGTTTCGAAAAATCCATTCAATAGATCTGTTTCCTCTATCTCCCTGATGATAAAGTTCATACCTTCCGACCTTCCCCTGTACATAATATATACTTGTTACCAGGTTAATTAGTAATACATACTCATAATACTTTTATTAGGTATGAGAACATAAATATTGTTTGGCAAGTTATTGTCCTGAGTGTGGAGGCGAACTGAAATTTGATTCAGTTAGCAAGAATTTGCTCTGTAAGAGTTGTGGACTTTTCGCTTCTAGAGAAAAAATAGATGAGCTGCGAGACAAAGCTGATAATGAATTCACAGACAAGAGAAGAGGTCTACATGATGATTACCTTGATTGGTGGCAGACTTCAAAGAAGGACAAGCAAAAGCAATAAGATGGTATTCACAGTTTTCGTTTTTGACATATTATTATATTATTGTGGATTCCATTGGGTCGGCAATATCATTCTTTAGAGAAACTATCTGCTCTTCTTTCCTAGATTTTAGAACAGTCATTAATTCTGTTTCTATAATGTTGGGTAACTTACGGATCTTGTTTACAACAATCTCCCTCATCTGGTTCAAATCTTTAGCACGAATTTTTAATAGTAGATCAAATCTTCCATGCATCTCATGAATTTCTAAAACTTCATCGATATTTGTTAAGTTAACAGTCACCTCTTCTGCAGAACCAGGCTCAACATTGATACCCATAAATGCAAGATGATCATAACCCAGAAGATTATTATTTACAGAAATTGTAAACTTGCTAATAATTCCTGCTGCAGTCAAGCGCCGCACTCTGATATGTACAGTCGCATCAGATATCCCAATCTGTTTGGCTATTTCTACAAAAGGTGTTGATGAATCTCTACTTAATATATCTAAAATCTTGAGATTAACATCATCTAGGTGATCGTAGTTAAATTGCATGGTACTCTTATTTTTGTTTAGATTTATATATTTTTTATAGTTGTCATCTCTTATTTGAGATAATTTAGGACAGAATTCTCCAATAAGTGTAATATTCCTTGCAGAGAATGATCGGGTATAGACAATATTACTTAGTGGGTATCTAAATGGCCTTTAATTAGATACGTATAAGGGTCGTTAACTTAGCTTATTGAGACAGGGTTTCCTATATGCGCTACAATAACTTTAGGATCGAATAGTATAGATTCTCCCCCTTTGCAGCCTTCCTAACCCTATGTTCTTATATAATGATAAATAGCAATGACACTCTACAACGTAGTTGAGTATCCTGTCCTTTAAGAACTCTCAGTACTACAACTCAATTAACAAGGTAAGAGACTTTATGTTCGAAGATCTAGACAAAACAATCGATCTTGTCAATTGCCTCAGGGGAGCCCCTAATTTTCTCCTAGCACTGGTCCTCTGCTGTTACACAGAATATTGGGGGAGGCTTGTAAAAGGTAGTCCTCATGGTATGAGTGAAGACTGTTTCAATGAGTTTTTCGATAGGCTAGGTAATTGCTATCAGAAACGCAAACAACAAAACTTCGATGTATACCATGATATTAGATGTGGACTTGTCCATTCAAATAAAATAGATGAAAATGCAGAAATCAAAATTGAAGGGCGGTAACTGCGGTATTGTATTTGACCCAGTGAAAAGTGAATATAAATTTCATGTTAGACGTTATTTTGAGGATTTCAAGAAAGCAGTTAATGATTACATTAGCGGACTCCATTCTGGTTCTGAAAGTGTGATTCTGATGGAAAGAGCATTAAGAGGTAAACCTGAATTAATCTAGACACCGGGAAATACTAACTTGTCGAATAAAAGGGCAAAGTCGCTTTTCACAATTTATGGATTGATTATGCGTTGACAATCCAATAATTGTCACTGAAATAATTCTTGTAGGAAAATTAATTGTATATAGACTATGGACAGTTAAAGGTGGCCACATCTGTTTATTCCTTAATTTTTCGAAAGGTTTGGACTGTTGTCGGCTCTGTAAACCAATTCGTTTCTTGAGGTTACTGAAGGTAACCATAATTTTATTAGATTATATTTATTGAATCTCTATTTGATTTTGGTGAGCAGTAAACAGTTATTTTGTAAGTAAAAGATTAACACCATATTGCATGATAGCTTGATCTATAATATGATTATCAATATATCTCTGCCCTTTATCCTGGTAAGGAGTTAGTTTAACTAACATTGTCGCTAGAAGGGGAAAGAATTTTGTCAGCCATGAATAAGTTAGTTACGGTAACATTGCTAAAAGTCCAATAGCGTACATACAAAGTTATCCATCTGACGCAATCGGTTTTGTCGTGAACGAATCTTAGCAAGATTAGATTTACGTCTAACTTGCTATGAAGGTTGATCGATGGATAATATCTCATGTTTAAGGGTTTTATTACGGAGTGTTCTGAAAATGAAGGAACAGTATTCTTAAGCGTTACAACTAAGCTGTTATTCTCATGAAGTTATTGATCGTGATGCAATTGTTATTCAGGAAAAACTCCATCAAAGGTTAACAATAACTGAAAATAAAAAGAATTTTTGAACCATGGAAGCAACACTAATAATCAGGTATCTACAGTATTCTTGTAATTCAGTTATATGACTAGTAGACTACCTCCACCAGCAGAGATTGAAAATTGTAGAGAAATCACTCGCAAAATTTTGAGTTTTTCACCGAACGTCCGTTACGTGGGTGTAATGAATAAGTTCGGACGAACTATAGTTGGGCAGTTGCGTAAAGATGTGATACCATTATTTAAGCCAGAAGAAGCTAGAAATGAGAACTTTATTGAAGCGACTAGAAATCAGTTAAGGAAAAACTTCGAAGGGTCCATTGGCAAAACTGTGTATACATTTACAGAAAATGAGAAAGTGAAAATACTTTCATTTCCAAAAGAGACTTACTTTTATTATATTACATTAGATAAAGATACAAATTCTCAAGAAATTGAAAAAATAATTGAGATAGTTAAGAATTTACAATAGAAAAAACAAATGAGCAAATATCAATAGAATAATTGGTGCTACCTATCGTATTGATAAATCTATGGATTGCGAGGTGTACTTGCATGTTTTTCCTGTTCTGTGCTAAGATTTCTGTAATAAATTAGAGAAACAAATAGGTCATTTTGCAAATGCTTTGAGTTTTCTACGCATTTCTTTATCTTTAGAAATAGATGGATGACTCGGGTCTGCAAGGATAACTTCGTACCACTTGTACATGCCATCTTTGTGTAAATAATAAGAACCCAAGACTTCCATGTTAGGAAATTTTTCATTAACTCTCCTTTCTGCAACTTTCTGCATACTTATTCCTTGTTTTATATGAACTACACCTAGGTGCTTTGGTCTTCTACCTGCTACGGGCCTCTGCTTTCTCATACCACCTCTGCCTACTCTAGCACGTACTATTACGATGCCTTGTTTAGCCTTGTATCCCAATCTCCTAGCTCGGTCTAACCTACTTGGCCTGCGAACCTTATGAATAGTTGGTTCTGTTCGCCAGCCAATCGTCTTGTTTTTTAGTTCAACATTATTAGCTTTCCATAATTGCATCCACGTCGCAGCCATGTAACTGCTCATATAAAATTTGTTCTAGTGTCCCCTTAATATCTGTATTTTAATTTTGATGTATAGTACAAGACAACATCGTGCTAGCAATCAACAGTTGGGCCTTTTTTAATGATTAGCTCTTTTAATAGCAGATTTGTAGTGTACGAGTGCTCATCTTTCTAGATGACTCCACGGACTATCTGAATAATCTTTTCAGCAATTACCATAGCTGCAAGCTCTTGTGCTTCCTTTGTTTGTGCTCCAATATGGGGTGTACATATTAAATTTGGCAGTTCCATTAACAATTTATTGATTGGCGGTTCGACCTCAAAGACATCTAATGCTGCTCCTGCAATCTTACTAGTCTTTAGCGCGTTATATAATGCATTTTCATCAATAACTCCACCTCTCGAAGTATTTACAATATAAGATGTTGGCTTCATCTTTAAAAAGCGTTCATCATCGAACATGTGCCTCGTCTCCGATGTGAGGGGGACATGGCATGTTACGAAATCTGCGCTCTCAATGAGGGTATCAAGATCCGTTTTTATTAGCTGGACTTCCTTGACAAAATCTTGGTTTATTGGATAAATATCGTATCCTATTAAATTCATCCTCAATGCTTTTGCTATACGTCCTACGTTTCTACCTATGTTACCAACTCCGACAATTCCTAAATATTTTCCTCGGAGTTCTGTGCCCACCAAATTTTTCTTTATCCAATTTCCTTTCTTCATTTCAGTATTGGCATATGGAATATTACGTGCTAGAGATATCATGTTTCCAATAGCTAATTCTGAGACAGCATTGATCGCTGCTTCTGGAGCATTGATAACACGAATATTTTTGGCTTCGGCTGCGCTGACATCTATATTATCGAGTCCTACTCCTACTCTAGCAATGATTTTTGCACTATTTGCAGCGTCAATGATATCTGCTGTAATTTTCGTTCTGCTTCTAACGATAATAACCTGATAATCCTTTATAGACGAAATCAATTCGTTCATTTTTATGTCTGGCTTGTAGTCAACCGTCATTCCAGCCCTGATCAGACTATCGATACCAATTTGATCAATAGAATCGCAAATGAGGACTTTTCCAGTAGCTAGCATAGTGGTGGAGGGGACAGATTTACTTATATATATATTATCGACGAAGATTGATTAATACAGTTAATCATAACAAGTCAAACCTTGGCTCTTTCTGTCTATCAGGAAAGTCAAAGAGGTTCTCTGTTCTCACATCTGATACTTGTTTATATAAAGCCATTGGTATTTTAATAAATACTCATGCAGGTGATAAACATTTGAAAATACCATCTAATAATTATACATTAGAAAGCTTCATGCAATATATCGTAGACAATATGGAAGAAGTCTTTGGGGGCAGACAGGAACGCAAGTGGTTGAAAGCATACTTGATATATGTAAGAAAAGATTGGAAAACGATCTTTAATGGGTTAGATTCTGAGACCTTCGGAGATATCACACGAATTAGTTTTGCCTCTGCAAGAAATATTGAAAGCCATGACTTTTCTGCAGATTACTATATTTATCAAGAGTTAATCTTATCTCTCAGTTGTCTCTTTCAGCTTCCACATCTTTTGTTCTTTCTTCTCTCAATTCGTCCCACCATTCTTTTGTTTGTTGCTTCTAACCCCTCTGTTCTCAGATTTTCTGTAAACATTGGCATCAAATCCAAAATACTCCAACACGGTTTCAGCAGCGACAAGCAATAGGTCACAATATTTTTGTTTATCATATGATGTAACTATACCTTCTTTTTCATGTTTTAGTACTGGAACTACTCTACATAGCGGGTCTTGTGTTTTGAATTAGTATAGATATACGGGATATTCTCTCCTCCCATTAGAGATTTACCTTGGCTGCTTAGTTGAATATCTGCCGCAACATGCGGGAATATACCCCATATCACGATATAGACATAGGTCCAAGGAAGTTCAGGTTAAAGGTAAAACTACCAAAGACGATTAGAAAAAACAATGAAGCTTTATCAAAAGAAGATATAATTGAAATTCTAAATGCATGTTCTGACATTCGACTGAAGGCGTATGTTATGTTTTTGGCAGCAGGTGGATTCAGGGCTGTTGAAGCATTATCCATTCGCATTAAAGATCTGGACGTTGAATCAAGCCCTGTTAAAGTTTTCGTAAGAGGGGAATATACCAAAACTAAAACAGACAGAATTGTATTTTTAACTGATGAAGTAGCCCAGCAATCAAGGTCTTGGTTGGATTATAAATATCGAACCAGAAGGGTTTGCTACAAAGATGAAGGTTTCCAAATGTCGTTTAGCAGTAAGCACCATCAGATTTCGTGATCAGT
>Ga0193734_1000040_pt1 | contig 19367 bp, 24 predicted proteins | sample U1m1metaG_FD_145079 | JGI IMG/M metagenome (GOLD analysis project Ga0193734, IMG submission 145079) | Soil microbial communities from a riparian zone of the East river system, Colorado, United States - U1m1 | ecosystem: Environmental > Terrestrial > Soil > Riparian zone | place: USA: East River... | reverse complement strand
AACTCCCCATCAGTTGTTAATATAAAATCTTAATGATTATTCCCGGTTTTAAATATTATCATCGAAATTCTAATTATTTTATTTAATATTATATCCTTTCAAACTGAGTCTAAAAGCATCTAACAAATCATCATATGAAGTTTGTTCTTTGTCAAGTGAATATTCTTTTGCTTGTGCTGTTCTTAGTGATACGATAAGTTTATCATATTTTTCAGGTATTGCCAAATATCCTTTGTTTATCATCATGTAAAGATGTGATAGCATAGATTTATGTTCTGTTGAAAAGTTGACAGGTAATATTTCCATTGAATGATGAAAAATTAATAAAACAATCACTTTCATGAGTGACTATTGCCTATCAGAAAGATACTAGTTGCAATCGATGGTTCTGATCCATCCTACAATGCCAGCACCTACGCGATTGACTTGGCTAAATGAAATGACGCAGAATTAATTGCATTACACGTTATTTACCCAATGTACAGTCAATATGAGACTGCCCTTTCACCGAGACCTGCAAGACTTAAGGAAGTTACAAGGAAAGAAATGGAAGAAGGACAGCAGCATGTAGACAAAGTGAAGCAAAAGGCAACAGAAAAGAAAGTGAGCGTTAAGACCGATGTTATTATTGGTATTACATCAGTCGTAAAAGAGATTGTAGAGTATGCAGAGAACAAGAAAGTAGATATGATTGTTATTGGGAGTAGAGGCATGACTGGATTTAAAAAACTGTTGTTGGGTAGCATTGCCAGTGGAGTAGTAAGAGAAACATAACAAAGAATTTGATGATATTAAAGACGAAGATTTGAAAAGGGAATTAGCAAGTGGTCAAACTAAGTTAATATCTTATTCAGAATGATAGTACAATTTAAATTGTCCATTATATTTTCGTCGTTGTATGTACGCCTTATTGGTAAGTTGCTCGTAAGTTGTAGTGATTTATTTGAGAAATAGGAACACTTGCAGACGTCAGTAATAATTCAAATGGAGCCTTTTCTCTTGAGCCTATGTCAGAAGGATTTGCATATGTAAATTGTGTTCCAACAACTTGATTGTTGATGTTATAAAAAGTTCCTAAGATTCTTACAAATGTGGCAGTAGCTGGGTAATTATTTTTTATCTCCCCTACTACATGCAAATAACCCATAGAATCTCTAAATGAGTTATGGCTTAATATTTGAAGTCCGTTTGGATCATTATCTATGGTTGTATTGGGTGTTGATTCTTCTGTTGGATTTGTGTTCAGAAACGATGGTGTCCTGCTTAATGCTCTCTCAACTGGTAAAAATTCTATAGAATCAATTAGTTTCCTAAATTCTGGTAATTTTTGTACTCGGTACTGATCGGTGTATGGATTAAACCCTATTGCATAAAAGGAATCGTCGCTCTTGGTAGCAATAAGAAGTTTCGGTGAACGCTGATCAGGAGATTCTCTTATTGATCCTGTAAACTCATATTGCCAAGCAGGATATTTGTTTCCTACAGTTGTTTGATTATCACTGATGAACCTAAAACCGTTAAACACTTCTTGATTGATTTCATAAGACCACCTCAAAAATTCTGATAAGGTATCACAACCACAACTTGGTCTTAATCCTGAACTCTTATCGAAAAACTTGAAAATTACAAAATCAAATGCAGGCGTTTTTAGATCAGTTGGGTTCACAGGTACAATACAGGGTTTAAAAAAACATCCTCCTGCAAGACTTACATTGCCCCAATAAGAAGGATATTGAAATCTAATTCCTTCACTGGTATTCTCATAAGTATAACTTTGCGATGTTTCATTTACCTGTCCATACGTGATGTTTATTGGACCTGAGAAAATAATCGCTAAAGAAATGATAATTATTGGGATTATTACGTAATAAACGCTCATAATCTGTCATATAGAGTTATTCATTTAAGGTTTTTCAAGTATTAGTTATTATTTTGACAGTATTTTCTTGTTACTAATCAAGGAGAGCACTCACAACCTCCAAAAAACCCAAGGTCACTATTTTTCTAGAATATCACTAGTGATACAGAAAACAATGTTAAACAATGTTTAAGAGAGTTGGTGGAGTAATATCAGAAATGACCAAACAGAAGAAACTTTTCAACAAAAAAGGTGATTCTGTAGAGATAAAAGAGGACGGCAAAGAGCTCACTGTCACAGTTCAATATACGACGAAGGTCGAGCCAACGGTGTCAGCGACGCAGGACAACTTTAATGACATAGTCTCAATTTATGAAAGGACAGGCTTTACCGAAGAGCCAAGGCAATAGTTCGTTTTATAACTAACTTACAATCGTTGCCTGAATTCCTATTTTATGGTAAATTGACAGCGAGCTTGAGTGCATCCATAAAATATTCAACCTATAATATCAACAAGGTTCGTCCAAGCATTGAACATCGTAACCATAAGATTGCAATATGAATTTCGCAATCTTGGAACTATTTCCTTGAGGACATATGGCTAACTCTTCTTATAACACAATTAAATAAATTAACACTAAAATAGCATTCACTATCACGTCATGACATGACGTTTGAAGTTCCAAAGTGGAATGCATCCGGAGATTGGTTTGATGTTTGCAAATGCAAGATTCCATGACCATGCACATTCGCTCAAAGTCCTAGTTACGGTGATTGCGAATGGGTATTGGCATATCATATCAAGAAAGGACAGTATTGGGAATCATCACTTGATGGATTGAAGGTGTTGATGTTAGATTATTTCAAAGGTAATATTTGGGCAGGTGAAACGAAACTAGATCTTGCATTATTTTTTGACGAGAGAGCCAATGAAGAGCAACGAAAGGCTCTGAATATGATTTTTACTGGGAAAGCGGGCGGATTCATGCGACTATTTGCGAACATAATTGGAGAAGTTCGTGGAGTTGAATATGCCCCTATCAAATTTGAGGTTGCTGAGGATCTCGCCTATTGGAGTGCGGAGATACCAGGAAAGGTTATCGCCAAGGCTCAAGCGTTGACCGGTCCTACGACTCCGCCTGGCAAACGAGTTCAGATTATCAATGCTCCAACTTTAACTCACCTGGACCTCCCACCCTTTTCTATCAATAATTCATAGATTGTATGGACCTGTCAGTCGACTGTCTTGTTGACTGGTGCAAAGACTTGCATTCTGGAATTTCCCCTATCTACTACATACAGATATCCTTGTGTGTCTATAGATACATGTTCTGGTTTCAAAAGTTGACCATCACCGCTCCCCTCGGTCCCGATTATAGCCACTAGTGTTCCGTTAGTAAAAAACTTCTGGACTCTGGGATTGCTGGCTCCATCTACAATGTAAATGTAATCATTTTTATCGATAGCAATATGTTCTTGAGGTATGGATAACTGGCCTGGTCCTGTTCCACTTTTACCCCATCTTTTGATGAATGTACCGTTAGAATCAAAAACTTGTACTCCAGGCTGCATTAAAACACCCACATACACGTTACCTTTGGAATCTACGTCTATTGCGTGCGGATGTATGAACTGACCATTTCCAGTACCTTTACTGCCCCACTTTGTCATCAAACTAAAGTTATTATCAACCCTGAAGACCCGGTCGTTACCAGTATCGGTGATAAATATACCGAAAGGTGAAATGGTAATATCTTCGGGTCTTTTGAAACTATCATGACCTATCCCATTCCATTTCTTGATAAATGTACCATTAGTATCAAATTCTTGAATACGCGAATTTTCTCTGTCAACAACGAATATGTGATCCGAAGGGTCGATTCCTATACTATATGGTATCTTGAACTGTCCGTCTCCGCTCCCCTTAGTTCCCCATTTCAAGATGAACGTACCGTTGTGAGTGAATTTCTGGATATTGTTGTTATCTCGTCCGGAAACATACACATTGCCATTAGAGTCAAATGCAACATCATGAGGGCGTTCAAACTGACCGTTGCCAGTTCCAAATGATCCCCATTTTCTAACAAATAGATAGCTTTGTTGAACATCATTCACTCGTGTCTCGTGACCTGAGTCTTTACCACTAGCGCTACTAAGAATCAAAAGAGCTCCTAATGGTATTATCACTATTGTTGTGATAAACAGCAAAAAAGATTTTCTTTGCATTCGTAATAAGTTTCTAAAGCGTGGATTAAATATGATGTGTTACATTTGTCTAACTATGTTGCCAACAAATTATAAAAAAGTTAAATATTTTCAATTATACTGTTACACAATGGTGTCTGAATTTAATGATGTTGTTGTATCTGGTATAGATGTAAGTAAAACATCTAAGAAGGCAATAGTAGCCTTAGAAGGTGGCGGCTTAGGCGCAGGATGGTATAAGATTACTAATAATAATGAAAGTTCATTTCTTGCGATGGTTGCGGTACTTAATGCGGCGATTGTAGGAAATAAGAAAGTTACAGTTGTCTTTAGTGGTTCCTTTAGTGGAACACCTCCTACTAATAAAGAAATTGACCAAGTAATAATGCCTGGATAAGGTCAATTCCATTTGTGGATCTGGGGTGATACCTTTGCGGCGCCTCATCCACTTGAGGTGCATCATTAGGCTAGATAATCCGTATTCCTTGTTGTCGTAGCTGAAGATGTAGCCGCCCTGATCTAAAAAGGGAACTAGCAAGTGGTAAAACACAATTAATATCATATACAGAAATCTAAAGATTGTTTAATTTTATTTAAATGGAAAATAATGCAGGAGCCACATTCTGAATAATATTTAGAAAGTATCTATCCTATTTCATATAAATCAAAACACTCTGTAAGAAGTAAATGAACTTAGATTCAAAAACCCTACTTGTCCCTTCAATAGTTCTTATTATTGGGGCAGTAATTGGTGCTTCTACTGCAAGCGTATTCGCAGATGATCCATTCAAAAGTAAAGTGTCTCCTGACCTAAAAGAAGAGAACAAGAATGATTGTAATGACAGTGGAGACGGGAATATGGACGGTTCTTGTCAAATTGGGAAATCACACGACATCGATGTACTAAAACTCAATGGCAAAGATTGACTCATCCCGCTAGCACCTGATAATAAATGAAAGTAGTATTTTTTGTGATTTTGATAGCAATAACTGCTCTCTTAATGGGTTTAACATATCATCATCTCATATATGCTGAAGAATTGAATCAAACTGACTATTGCCATGATCATTATGGTAATGCCACGGTAGTTTGTCATAAGATGCCTATGAATATGACCATGCCCGTGAGTGAGGAGAAATAGAGAAGAAATGAATGATTTTCCTAAAGTTGCGTCCGTTATATCTGGAATATTATTAGCCGGAATTTTTTCCTTTTAAACTCAGTCTTAGTGCATCTAGGTTAAAAGTAGCAATGGATAATAAGATGCCATTACCACCTCTGGATAGTTTGGATGATTTTATATCAAAAGTGTTTATTGCTATAGCGATTGGAGGCTTAGTATTCGCATTATCTTTATTCTTGGCAATGATGATATATCCGCACTTCCCGAAATGACTATTAGGTTCGGGTCATTTGTTTAATATTATATCCTTTCAGACTTAATGGTACCGTCAAACATGTCAAAGTGATAGCAATGGATAATAATATTCCTTTAGCACGTTGTAGATAATAAATGAAGAACAACCAGAGTCAGAGAGAGGGAAAAATCTATCTGCCATATGATCGAAAGTCGACTACAATGTTTGATGAAAGACTATGTGGCAAACGCGTCAAACTTATTCATACAGATGATCTTCATACCAAATTAAAATCTGGTGATATGGGAACAATCAAATGCACTTTCTTAAATCTTAATAAAGTGGCCATAAACGTTGAATGGGATTCAGGTAACAACTCGGGCCTTATTGTCACCAAGGATGATTATGAAATCCTTGAATGAATGAACAAATGAAAAAGAGAAAAGTGAAGAAAGACGTAACGTCTAAACGAAAATCTGTTGTAAAAAATGTAACAGAACAAGGTGTTAATGAAATTGTTCTAGAACCCGTAGAATTCTCCGAAGAAGAAGAAAAAGCCATTAAATATACAACGATCATTTATCGCACAAGGGAATTAATCAAGGCATTAACAAATAGAAAATATACACCAACGCAAGACGTTTTATTTGACCTCATAAGACCTACTAGGGAATTTAGAAAAGGCTTATACTTGGAACTTAATGAAACAGAACGAGCATATCTGTGGAACTATCTAGGAATGGTCTACTATGTAATAGATGATATGATTGATATCATGGATGAACTAGAGAAGAAGAATGAATGAACAATTAATTAATTTATTTAATCTTGTTCAAATTGTTTACATTTACACATCAAGCAATGATGATTGAAAATCATAAAAAATGAGTTTTATTCTCTACTGCACATTTAATTCCTTGACTTCGAAAGGCGGTATATTCATGTCTAGATACTCTTTTAATCTGAACTCAATATCTTTAGCCGTCAGATCCTCCATGCTGGGCGAACCTATGTCAAAAGATACTTTGTTCGAATCAGATTTGACATTTGTTATAACAAAGTCCGCATATTGATTTGTAATTTCGTTGACCCAGTAATGGACTTCATCTGTCCCTTTTGGGTTTGAAACTTTCAGTTCGACCTTTACGGGCTTAAACTTAGACGCGCCTTCTAAATAATCCTTACTACCTTCACCAATATTATATCCTTCATTGGACAAGACTTATCTCTTATTATATACAATTCATCATTAATAAGTACTTTGTTCATTGAATTACTCTTTTATTGTTTTATTTATGAAAGTTCCATTTAGCTCATTGTTGCATTGAGACGACGGTTAATTATGATTTATATTTGCTGTCTTTACTCCTATTAGTAATAATCATGAAAGCAAAGTGTGGTCATGTGACAGAAAAATCATATGCTGATGCACACGGTGGACTATGTAGAAAATGTCATTCCAATTTTTCATCTCTTCTGGAGTTGGAACAAAAATATGGTGAAGATGCACTAGTAGAATACTGGTACGCCAATATACTCACCTATCCATCACAAACTAAGGAAGAAATGGATTGCTTCATAAACCATTTGATCGAGTTTTATCAACAGAAATTGACCGAGGTTCCTTCAAAGCAAAATTATATCAAAAAGATGTTGTACATGTTGCATTCTATACAAGAACCATTTGACATACAAACGTTAAGATGATTTTATTTAATATACAATATTCAGAGAATATGTGAATCATTTTTGACACGATTTTTAGACCCATTCTATTAGGACTAATTTTATATCTGGTTGGGTAGGAACAGTGTGGAATTTCACACTAATCTGTTTTAGGGATTGAAAAGTCAAATTGTTGGATTTAAAAATATTAAAAACCAAATTGACTCCAAAAGATAAAAGATTTTGGCAGCCGTCTTTCATAATGGGTTCTACATCCTTCCAACGTAAGTAATCCCATGCCCCTAACCTAATGCCAGAAGAAGCCATAGCGTATATAATTGCCTTCATTCTTCTATCCGGATATTCAGTCATTTTACGAATTTCCTCTATCGTTGGAGCTCTATCATCCGCAAACCTCCTAACTTTTGGTAACCCTCGCGTAATCTTCTTCCATGAAATTGGAATATCAGACATTTCACAAAATAACTTGAGCGCCTTTACGAAGTTATACAGTGTTGCTGCTGTGATTTCTTCTCTTCCCACCCTTTCTTTTTGAAACTGTAAAAAACCAATAATTTTGCCAAATGTCCAATCATGATCTTTTATTGCAATTGCAGCAAAATGGTTGCACCTACGCTCGATATTTGCATTGGGAAGTAATTTGATAAAATCAAAGAATGTTCTTAATCTTCTAAGATAGTAATCCCTCGTTATCTTGGTCCTTATAGCATATACAAACAACGAATATGCGTCGGTAACTGATAGATCTTCATCTTGTTTTATTTTTTTCTCCATTCCTATTCACATTTAGATCAAGTGAATCCAATTAGAGAACTACTAGAAGCATGGGGCTGGTCGGATTCGAACCGACGACCTCCAGCGCCCGAGGCTGGCATCATACCAAGCTAGACGACAACCCCTCTAGTTTATTTCAAATTTCCCTTAATATAATATAAGATGCAGATTCTGATTGGCGTAACAGGCTTTTACGAGGTAATAATCTACTCTTCAAATTGATCCATAAATGGAAAATTTATTCTTCTAGAAGTGAGATTTACTATATTTCTATGAACCAATTTTCTTACTATATCTGCTGCAACTGGTAATGCTCCAGTAGCACCCGGAGAATTATAATTCAAAATGTGTAATGAAGACTCATTTTCTACAAGTAAACTCTCAGATGCAAAGTTTCCGTTCTTATCAATTAGCAATGATCTAATACCAGCTCTACCTCTTTGTTTAAAATCAGAGGGATTCAAAGAGGGCAAAAATCTCCTTACTCTATTTATCATATTTGTTTTAGATAAGGAACTTGAGAATTCATTTGATACCAAGCGTAGGAACTGTTTGTTTAATAACAATTTTAACATTCCTACTTTAGATGATTTAAAAATTTTCGGAACAGCGTTTTTCAGGTTATCATATAAATTATATGAATATGGACCAAATACCGGAACCGCATTTGGTCCTACTTCACATCTTCCATCATTTCTAATAATCCAATGGGGATCCAAAAAAGGGTATTCTGTATGTCTTGGCACTGAATAAATACTTCTTTTAGTAACATTATTGTATTTTTCAGGCGCTATCCAATATTCTCCTCTAAAATGAAGATCAGAATATTCTTTTGCAATACCAACACTATGAGCAATATCAAGTGAATTGCCTCCTGCTGCATTTATTATGTAATCAGTAGTTATATCTTTAACAGTCCCAATGACTGTCAATTTTCTATTTGCAGCTGTTTTTGTGTTGGGGTAAATCGCTCTGAATTTATTTTCAAACGAGGTCTTACAGCCAAACATGATTGCGTCTTCCATAAGTTTTTCATTTATTAGGCCATAATCAGTCGAAGCATCTCGGAAACATACAATCCCAGATTCACATTTTAGATTAGGCTCGATTCGTAACATTTCATCTTTACTTAAAAATTTTACATCCTCATCTTTCAATCCATTTTTGCAAGCCCATTGAACATGTTTATGCAGAACGTCAATTTCACTGTCATTTATTGCAATCTCAATTACTCCATCTTCTTTAAATGGTAATTCGTGTAAAGAGCAATACCGTTTTATCATGTCAAATCCCTTTAACGCATAGGCTGCAGTGGATGACTTTTTATCTGGATTATAGTAAAATGGGGCATGAACTTTTCCAGTATTCCTGCTACTGGTATGCAGTCCAACCTTTTTTTCTTGTTCAATGACGATAATTGATGAATCTGTCACGATGGAAAGAAAATAAGCAATAGCACAACCTAATATGCCTCCACCAATAACTGTAACATCATAGCTGTCTTGCAATTTATTACCAACTACTATAATCGATCAAAATACTGATACAACTATTATCACGTTATTATTCATAGCATTACTCAATTAGAATATCATTTCATTTTTTTATTTTTATAATTTAGATGATAATCAAACGATTTGTAAAAAGCAACAATCGAAGATGCATTTAATATTTTTCCATCAAATAGTAACTGTTTAATTTCATCAATTGTTAGAATCGTAGGCTCTATTATCTCCATCATCCCTAATTCTTGCTTCCTTTCGTTAACTAGATCATAACCGACAAATAAATTACCTGTTTGTTCAAACATAGTATAATCTAATGTATATGAACCCAAGCTGATAATATTATTTGCCTTGTAGCCAGTTTCTTCTTTCAATTCTCTTCTCGCAGCTTCAAATGCCGTTTCACCAGTATCAATATATCCAGAAGGAGGTTCAATTTGATATGAATTAACCAAATGTCTGTAGCTTTTAATCACTAGAATTTCGTTATTCGACACAAAGGGTACTATGGTGGAATAATCTTTTCTTTTCGCTCTAGTATAGATCTTTTTTTTGCTATTAATGTCCAGTATGTCCTCATATAGTTCGATATACTTATTGGAGTATATTTTCCGTGAAGATTCAAACCTCCAACCAGACGGCAGATTCATGATTTTATTCCTATTATTACAGTTATTTGCTTTTTTGTAAACTACACTAAATTATGTCTGGAGAAGGTCCTCATATTTTTAGTAATTCCTCTTTAAATCGTCTTTATTTACTTAGATACTTTTATGTCTACAAATTCGGGTCTGTCAAGGGGAGAGTTGCTTCCCTCTTTGCACTTCAGTTTAAAATCATCTACACTCATAATACAGACTTTATATGGTTCTCCATCATTAAAATATTAATATTTTAAAAAGAGGATGGGTATTACCTCTTGGAGCAACCGCTCGTTCCAGAAATGTCAGACATTTGTCGTTTGTTACAGTCATCTTTGTTAGTGAAACAAAATAAATCGGATTCTGATTCATAACACCAGCAGTTATCATTATCTGAACAGTTTTTTGTAGTTGCAAAGGTGTCTTGTTTAAGATCCAAAGCAGTTGCAGCCGACAGGATAGCAAGCGATATGCTCGTTAACGCAAAGAATACGATTTTCTGTTTCATTATCATTTTTGAGAGTACTAAATATAAAAGGCTTCTAAAGACCCTTTATAATTGACAATTGGCAAATATGCTGTACAACACAACGAGTGTTTTTTGAATTTTGCGGGGAATATGGAGAAATAAGTAAATAATTTTAATCTCTTTTCCTGTCTGTTATTCTAACTGAGAAATTGTGTGATGACAATCGGAACTTACAATCATATACATGTCCATTAAAGTTAAAGTTTAGATTTCAATCGTAACTGATAGATCCCAAATTCATCTCTTATTCTTTGACGTAATGTATTAATCTTTACTGGTTTTTCTATATAGGAATCTATTATTCTATCCGTGAAATAATTTTCAAAAACTGGATTATTTTGAAACTCGTAAGCACTTATTAGAATCGTTCTAACCATGGGATTAAGTTTTTTTACTTTTTTTAGTAATTCCAATCCATTAACGGCGGGCATTCTCATATCAGAAATAACCAAAGCATAATTCTGTTTATTTTTAGAGTAATGTTCTAGAGCAATGATCGGATCGTTAAAGGTCACAACAGAAGCATCATCGATATTATTAGATAAAGCATCATGAAACAGTTGAGTGATATCTAACTCATCGTCTACAATGCTAACAATCCTCTGGCTAGTAGACAGTGGAACCTTAGGCCTCGCTATCATTCTAAACACCACTCCAACTAAAGTCTATAAACGGCCCTAATCTAGTTAAGTGTTTTTAATTTTCCAAATGCTTGAAGTACACCAGTGGGATTAGAGCCGTACGCGATAACGGACGAAAATAACCCCGCCAGCGAACGTAACGTGGTAGTGTTACGTCGGTGTTATTATTCACAATAAAATTTAAATAAATTTAATGGCGACTGACGGGGCCAAATGTCTAGTTCTGAAAGGCCCCGCCAGCCCGATCGGTTGTCGGTAATTTGAATTAGACAACAAAATATAAAATGATTTAAGTCAAACTAGTAGGACGAAACGTTATTTGAATCAGCGAAGAAATTAAGATTTTCTTAACTTTACCTGTTAAGGAAACAAATATTCCTGTAGTAAGCTTCTGAGAATGCAAATATTTCTATAGTTACCAATTTCATTACATAGTTAAAATTAACAACTGATGGGATGAGTTTTGATTGAAGAAGCTGAACAAGAACACACAACCAATTTCCCACCAGTTGTGTGTTAGGCGTTATAACAGCCGTCTTCGCCAAACTATATAATTTCTTTGATAGAAAGTAATAAGAATTTTAAATAGTAGATTGTGATAAGAATTTATGAATCGACATAGTCACTTTCTGTCAGAACTCTAACCTGCTTGGTCAAATATGTTTTATTCTCTTTAGAACAAGATATTATAAAATATAAAATTTATGTAAACTGGTGGTATAGACGTTTTAAATCGAATTAAACAATGTCCGTCCCAACTCAAATATTACACTCCTGCAAGCTTCACTTTCCCGTATAGGCAGGCGTTTTGCAAATCTTTAATCTCATGAGGCTTGTGTTTCCTGATTTCAACTATGTATCCACTTGTGGAATGATAAAAAATGACCATGTCCGTTGGATAATGGGATAGCATTGCGTGATTTTCAGGATCTGATGACATGTGTCTTAAATGAATCCGTTCCCATGAAAATAACTTATCAATGTCTCCATTAAAGTGAAAATTACTGCCGCATGGACAAGTAGAGTCCCTCCAATTTCCCTCGATATTTTTAAGCCATATGTTTCCTTTATCAGTAGATCGCAATATCTAATGTTGTACTATATCTTCAACATATATACCATTTCTCTAATTATAATGAAATTTCGAAAACATATCGCTGGCGTCTCCTTAGTTCAAGTCAATCGATCAGCCTTTAATCAACTGTCGTTGAATTATGGCATTATTGGAATCAATACCATTCCAGACAATCTCAAAACCCATTTTTGGAATAAGCAAGGTAATACATTCTTCAGGAATATTGTTTTCAGCTAGGAACCTAATTGCATCCCCTAATTTCTTAATCTTATCAAGTTCTGGTAACAATTCCTTAATTTTATCATTAGATATGATATAATTATCAACTAGTAGGAATTCCTTTAGTATATTTGTTCTCACTTTAATTGAATCATCATTGATTAATTGAAGATTTCTAATAATCTTCAAGACCGACTCAACCGGAATGTTATGCTTATCTGATATTTCTTTAAGAAAAATAACTTTATTTTCATATTCATTTTCTAGAATTTTGGTTTCTATTTCTTTGGTAATCATATCATGTGAATTGATTGAAATATCATTAATGAACTTAGTATCAATATCCCTAAGATATTTAATAATTGGACCAAACGGAATTTGATCTTTCTTATAAAAAATTAAATGTTTTCTAGCTATAAGTTTAGAAAAAATCGAATCAACCATTATCTTATTTCCATTTTCAGAGATATAATTATCCATATTTGCAGCGATTAGTAAGTCAGTACCTAGCGAACTCCCAGAATTCATAGTCAACAAGTCTTTTATTTTTTCTAATTTTCTTTTTAGGTACTCATTTGTCCAGAATCCTACTATCTCTAAATAGACTTTAATTCCGTATTTTTCAAATACAAAATCAGCTATGAAGGCTTTACCATCGAAAAGAATTAGAGGATCCGGCTCCCGAGTAAGTTTCCATCCTGTAGAGAACTTGAGAAATTTATCCATAAATTTTTTTTCAACATTGCTATCAAAGTTATCTTCACTATATTTGTTAAATGATACACTAGGTTCTGAGTTTGGCTCTGACTCAAGATGAATACTTGATGCGTCAAATAGTGGGAGATCCTTATCTTTGTATGAGAGCTGAAATCTATAGCTTTTTTTGATACCGGAAAATGATTTTCTTAATATTACTGCATCAATGGACCAGATTTCAGTAAATATTATTAACGGAATTAATTTGGCCATTGCCAGACCGTATCTGTCTGTCAGTCTTAGTATGCTAAGCGGTCCGTCAACAGTACATATAACTCTCTTGTCCTTTTTGCCATTCAATACCATATCTTCATTTTTTGTTTGATTATTTGATTCTGAATCCAAATTGGATTCTTGATGGAGAAAATACATCAATCCAAGTTGCTTTATTTTACGTAATATTTTCTTCCAGTTGAAACCCCCGTAAACACTGAATTCTAGTTTGACACAATTTAGTAGTAGAGTTTGAAGAATGGAAATATTGTACCACACAACCAGTTGTAATGGAGACAATGAATCAAAATTTTTCAAGTACTTGTTTTTGTCAAGATCATTCCACATTGCAAGTTCCAGTTCATCAATAGTCAAGTTATTTTTTAAAGCAACTTTCTGAAGTATTCGCTTTCTTTCATTTTCCGTTACTGGATAACCAATTCTAGAAGATTCTTCAAATATTTTCCTTCTAAGATATATGGCATTAATTGTATTGTTGTTCCTACTGTCGGAAAACGTCTTACTTGGCGACTCATATACACACCTTTGTTCTAATAGCTGACAGATACCTCTGACAAGTTTATAATCTGTATATTTGGCTTCTATTTTTGAGAGATTATCGTCTACGTTTGCCTTGGATAGTTTCTTCTTAGCCATTTCTTCAAACATTTTAATTATTTTTGATGGTAAGGAAAGTTCATTATTTTTCTCATAGTCATAAAATATGGGTCTTATCTGATTCATTTTACCTGATACGCGTACTCTTAATAATTCACTTGGCAACATTTACGATTATTACCTCATATAGTTGTAATATAGATCTAAGTTATATCCATCTAATTAATTTTTTATTCTATCGAATGCTTAAAGTTCAATTGATAATATTAGAGTGAATCAAATCGAATTTGCAGTCTCTGGTATTATCTGCAACCACCCACCACCCACTCTCCTATCAGTGTCTCAAGCCTTAAATGCAATACGTCTACATGATGTACAGAATGAGAACTAAAAAATCAACTTATTCAAATTCTGATATACAGGAAGATGAGACACACAACTCTGAAAGTATTTCTGATGATTATGCGGAAGATATCGTAGACAAACGTGAGCAATTAGAAAAGGAACAAAAACAAAATACTGTCATGAATAATACCGAAGAGTCATTAACTACAATATCAGAACAATCTCAGATTAATGATGTTACTAATCTTGAAATTCAAGACATTGAAGGGGTAGGCCCTACAACTGCTAAGAAGCTTAGAGAAGCAGGAATTTTTTCGGTTATGGATCTGGCCGTGGCTGGAGTTGAAGATCTAGCAGTAGACATTAATGCATCCAAAGAAAGTGCAGCCTCATTCATAATGGCAGCTCAAAAACTTTTAAGAGAATCAGATGTTCTTGATAAAGAATTCATCACTGCTGAAACTGCACTTAAGAAAAGAAGATCCTTGTTACGATGTTCTACTGGTTCAAGTATGCTTGACGATCTATTCTTGGGCGGTATAGAAACACAGGCAGTTACTGAACTTTATGGCGAATTTGGTTCGGGCAAGTCACAGATATGCCATACTATGTGTATTACTGCCGGACAACCAATAGAATCAGGTGGATTAAACAGTGGTGTTATTTACATTGACACTGAAGGAACATTTCGACCTGAAAGACTGGAGCAAATATCTAGCACTAGAAGCATAGATCCGGTACGTGCACTGCAAAATGTAGCTGTATGTAAAGTCTATAATAGCGCACATCTAGAATTAATAGTTAAAAATCTCGGTAAATATATAGACGATTACAAAGCGAAACTAGTAATTATCGATAGTATAATTTCATTACATAGGGCAGAATTCTCTGGTAGAGGAACGCTTGCTGATAGACAACAAAGACTTAATTCTATTATGCATAAACTTCTTAGAATTTCAGAAATTTACAATGTTGCAATAATAGTTACAAACCAAGTGCAATCTGCTCCAGATACATTCTTTGGCGACCCGACAAAACCGACTGGTGGAAATGTAATTGGCCATGCTTCAACTTACAGAGTATATTTGAGAAAATCTGGTGAAAACAGAGTAGCAAAAATGATCGATTCTCCATATCATCCATATAGTGAAGTAAGATTTACCATCAATGAAAAAGGAACAGATAACGTAGACGAAGGTAAAAAATCCAAAAAGGAATAATTTTTTTACTATTACAATTATTTAGAGTGGATAGAAAATCAAAATATCAAGAAAGTTTCTAGGCAAGATATAGGTATTAGTGTAGGGCGAGCATACCATAACAACCCCTTTCAACTATTTTCGGGTTTGTGCTTTTCATTATAATGCTGTAAATATTCAGATTCATTTTCAAATGTTTTATTACATTTACTGCACATGACAGGTTCATCATTGTCATTTTCACTTTCCATTTCTATACAATTGAAAGAAAAGGCGGTTTAAGAATTTACGGATATTGTTAAGTTGATTATGCCATCTTTCTAGCTGAATATCTTTTTCTAAGTATGTTCTTGGCATAAGTTACAGGATCGAGAGCTAGTCTACGGCAAAAGATATTTTTACGCAAGTTCGATATTTTGTTATTTTTCCTGAGGCAGGATCTATATGGGCAGTCATATCGACAACTTCTATACCGTGTATCCCATGCAAGGTCTTTTTTGCTTCATCGACTGCAACTTGAGCAGCATCCTCCCATCCTTTGTCTGAGCTACCTATTATTTCAATTATCTTTGCAATATGATGAGTCATAATGAAACATAATACACTTCATTTGTTATAAAGACTTTGATAGTATAATTAAACTAGAATAACAATATATAAAAATACAACAAAAATCAATAAGGTAAGCAACGATTAAAAATGATGCTTACTATATTTTATCATGGTTCAACATAGAAATAGAAATAGCAGAGAGCTAGTAGAAGTTCTTCCTCTTCTTTCCGTTTTTATTATGTTGTTAATTGTTCTACCCACTCAACTAATCCATAACTTGATGATATTTGCATATGATCCTAAAGAGGTTGACAACGTATTATCTGAAGGGGGAAAGGTATGTCCACTAGAATCTAAATGTAATAAACAGAATGAAAATCAGACAGATACTCATAATATGACTCTGAACGTTCCAAGTCCAGGAAAATTGGATGATGGACAAGGTTCAGCAGCCAGTTCAATAATAAATAATTCAACTGGTTCTCAAAATGAAACCAATTTAGGTAATACTACCACTCTAAATGGAGAAATCAAAAATTCAATTCAAGACTTGATAAATATTACAACTGATAAACAAATTTATAATCCGGGAGAAAAAGTTAGTATCTCAGTAAAAAATACTGGATCGGAACAAGTAACATTTCCAAATTCTGCGTTAGGGCTTACCATAAGAAACTTGGCATCAAATGAATTATATCCAATTATATCATCACAGGTGATAACAATTCTGAGTCCAGGAGATTCAAAATCCCTTGGATGGGATCAAATGGGTATTGATGGAAATCAGGCACCCTCGGGAAATTATACGGCCTCTGTAAATTCAGGCATTAATTCGGCTAATACAACATTTTCCATTAAATAAATCATGCTTGTCTTATCCTGTAAATTTGTTGTTGATGACAAGGTTTTCTAAGTCTTACTATTTCTTTTTTTCTTAAGCTATTGATCATATTAAATTTCAGGTAAAATCAAAGGATGTCTTGATATCGGATTCATGGGCCCGGAGGGCTTCGATCCCTCGATCTGTGGTTCCGAAGACCACCGCGATATCCTGGCTACGCTACGGACCCTCTTTTTCTAACTTTAAAATTAGAATCAAGGTTCTATATCAATTGAGCTAATTGATTATTAATATTTCAAACAAGCCAAATGAAATTAGTTAACAACAATCAATTTATTATCTCAAAGATTTCTCAGTAGTTGTAATTAATTGAAGGTATCTGACAGAATATCCCATGTAGAATATGCCATCAGAGACATAACACTACATGCGAGACAATATGAAAAATCTGGAAGAAAAATAATCTACCTAAATATCGGTGATCCAGTAAAGTACGATTTTCCGACTCCGGATCACATAAAGAAAGCAATGATAGACGCAATTTTAAACAATTTCAACTATTACGCAGATTCAGAAGGCATTTTAGAATTAAGGCAAGCCATAGTAAAGAAAGAATCGCTAAAGGGACTTTCCATAACTGTCGAAGATGTTCTTGTCACCAATGGTATTTCTGAAGGATTAGATATGGTAGCTGCATCCATAGTGGAACCAAATTCCGAAATTTTAATGCCTGGACCATATTATCCTCCCTATGCATCGTACGTAAAATTTTACGGAGGTAAGCCTATTGAATTTAGACTTACAGAGGATGGAACACCTGATCTTGATGATATCAAGTCAAAGATTACGTCAAAAGCAAGAGCATTGTGCATAATTAATCCCAATAATCCTACCGGTGAGGTTTTTAACAGCAAGAGCCTTAAACAGTTAATTGATGTTGCTGCTGAACATGATATGTATATAATATGTGATGAAATATACGATAAACTGGTATTTGATCAGGAATTTACTGGAATTGGTAAAGTGGCAAAAGATGCGGCGGTGATATTACTTAATGGTTTTTCAAAAGTTTATCTCATGACAGGATGGCGTTGTGGATATATATGTATGAATAGCGATTGTCAAAAATTAGAAAATATCAGGAACAATATTCCGAAACTGGCGAGAGTTCGTATTGCTGCTAATCTTCCAGTACAAAAAGCTGCAGTAGCAGCTCTTCAAGGACCACAATCATACATAGCTAAAACCGTAACTAAATTAAAAAAAAGAAGAGATTTAGTAGTGAAACGTTTAAATGAAATAGATGGAATCTCCTGTAAATTACCAAACGGGGCATTCTATACTTTTCCAAAAATTCTTCTTAATCGTTGGAAAGACGATAAAGATTTTGTTCTCGATCTACTGGACAAAACCGGTATTCTCACAGTGCATGGTTCCGGTTTCGGGGAACTGGGAAAAGGTCATTTTAGAATCGTTTACCTTCCAAATGAACAAGTACTTCAAGAAGCAATGGATAAGCTCAGCAATTTTATTAATAGTAAAAATCGAAATTAATCGCCCTTTTCAATCATATTGATAAAGCCAATTACAATTTTGTAATATCGTCGCTATCCAAATTTCTTCTAAATTTACCCCAATACAGTAATATTCCTCCGCCAATCAACATTGCTATTACAAATTTTTCGTTTGTCACCGAATTGCTTGTATAATTATCAAGATAGAAACCAACAGACAATTGTGTAGAATAAAGATAAAGGTTCCTTAACGCAATAACTGTCGCCATCACAATAAATAGGATTCCCATACCGTACATCCAATTTTTGCTATGCTTACTGGACTCATTTCTTTTTTCGAATCGGTTCAAGTAAGCTTTATTCCGGGGTGTTTAATTTTGTTCTTCTTGGATACATTCAGCAACATAGGAGTAAGAACCTCTGCCTGATAACTAAGAGACAATGATCCAAGATAAAGTGGCCTAAGACCTTTTATTTCTCCTATTAAGTGATTTATTATTGTAATTGAATCCTGATCGTCACCACAAACAAAGATATCAGAATCAAGACTTTCATTGATATTCTTTAATTTCACTTCAGATATTGTATGAAACGCAGAAACAATTTTCTTGTCTGGAAGATTTTCTGCTAATAGATGAGCTGCCGATTTCATATTTTTTTCAAATGGGATATATGTAAAACCAAAGTCATTTCTTTCCATGGGAACTATTGGAGAGACTATTATGCAATCTTTTTTTATACTATTGGAGATAGAGTCACACGTTAATTTTATTGATTCATAGGGGATTGATAGTATCAATATATCTGAATCTCTTGATGAAGATACATAATCAGCAC
>Ga0193734_1000030_pt1 | contig 21979 bp, 19 predicted proteins | sample U1m1metaG_FD_145079 | JGI IMG/M metagenome (GOLD analysis project Ga0193734, IMG submission 145079) | Soil microbial communities from a riparian zone of the East river system, Colorado, United States - U1m1 | ecosystem: Environmental > Terrestrial > Soil > Riparian zone | place: USA: East River... | reverse complement strand
ACGGGTTTGAGCGTCGCACACGCGCACCTCCAGCGTATCGAAGAATGGGTGCAGCCGGATGTCCCACCAGATTTTTTTGGCGTTGTCGATGCAACCGGTTTTCACCAGCAGCTTGCAGTAGTCGTCATACTCCGAAAGCGATTCAAACGAATCAGGAATGCCCGTTCGCGGAAAACGTTCGAACACTTTCAGGCGATAGCCTTTGAGCCCCGTATTTTCTCCCACCCAGAAGGGCGAATTGACCGAGAGCGCGTAGATGTGGGGTAAAAAATAGCGCGCTTGATTCATCACGTGGATGGCGCCCTCCCGATCGGGCACTCCGACATGAACGTGTAACCCAAAGATCAGGTTTGCCCGGGCGAGCAGCTGCATGTCTTCGATGATTTGTTTGTAACGTTCGCCTTCAGTGATGTGCTGGTTCCGCCAGTGGGAAAAGGGATGCGTGCCGACCGACGCAATCTTCAATCCACTGCGACCGGCAAGCTCGGCCAGTCTGCTGCGTAACTCGATCACATGTGTGCGCGCACAGTCGATGGAATCGCAAACCTCCGTGCCCAGTTCCACCACAGACTGATGCATCTCGGGTTTGATCTGCTCCTTGAGCAGGATCTTTCCGCCCTCGAGAATTTCGTGAATATGTGACCGCAGCTCGCGCGTTTCCGGATCGATGATGGCGAACTCTTCTTCGATCCCGAGAGTAAACGTATGATCCTTCGCGCTCATGGAGGGGCGGCCAATCTCCGCCAAAAACAGCGCGCTGTCATCCCGAGTCGCGAAGACGACGAGGGACCTCACGCAAGTTGTCGGATCACACTAACATCCCAGCATAACGGTCGAGCCCTTGTGGGGTTCTTCTCCCGCGACTGCGGGATCAGGATGACCGCCCGATGTTAATTGGCGGTCTTATACAAGCTCGCTGAGCGAGCGCCTTGTCACTGCGGCTTGCACGTATTTGCCCCAGCTTAAATTGTCACGGCCGGGTTTGTGCTCGCGAGCTTTACGGATTGCCATTTCAGAAACGGCTTCGACCACCCATTCGAAATTTGCCTGACCGACGTTGGCAGCTTCCGCATCCGGCGCGGGATTGCAAAAATCAATCGCCACCGGCACGCCGTCGCGAATCGCAAACTCAACTGTGTTCAAGTCGTAACCAAGAAACTGGTTCAGCGTCAGCACATCCTGCTCGACTCTTTCGAGGATATCTTTCGGCGCCTGCCATTCGGTTTGATATCGCAAGTGATAAGGATGGCGCGGCTCGTACGGCATAATTCGCACGTGCCGTTGATCGATTGAATAGCAGCGGAAGTACATATCGAATTTCACTTCCTCCTGCAACATCATCACGAGCTGGCCAGTCTCGTTGTAGGCGCGATAAAATTCCTCCGGGTCATGCAAGCGATAGACATTCTTCCAGCCGCCGCCTGCAAACGGCTTGAAGAATGCCGGCCAGCCGACATAACTGAAAATCCCTTCCCAATCGAGCGGGTAACCCAGATTGCGAAATGATTTATCGTTTGTGTCCGTCGGCGGTTGGTTGGACGGAAGCAACACCGTTCGCGGAACGGCAACGCCGATCTTTGTCGCCAGCGCGTTGTTGAAGAATTTTTCGTCGGCGCTCCACCAGAATGGATTATTCACAACTGCCGTGCCCGTGAGGGCGGCGTTCTTCAGCCAGGCCCGATAGAATGGGACGTCTTGCGAGATGCGATCGATCACCACGTCATAGCCGCATGGCTCCCCCTGAATCACCTTGTCGATTCTGACAAATTCCGCGACGATGTCTTTGCCGCCGGTTTTCTGATTCACCCGCTCCACGAATGCCGGTGGGAAACTGTGTTCCTGGCCAAAAAGAATTCCGATTTTTTTCATGATTGTATGCTTGTCATTTCGAGCGGAGCGAAAGCGTAGTCGAGGAATCCCGCAGAGCAACCGCTGATGAGGCTACGGGATCCCTCGACTTGGCTTGACATGACAAGAAGTAAAACCCAGAGCGTGAGTTTGAATCCGCATCGCGCAAGAATAAGATAAGCCATGGTCAAGAAACTGCTGCACACGCGATACCGCGTACAAGACCTGGAAAAAACGGTTTCTTTCTACAAGGATGTGCTGGGACTCAAGGAGATTCGCCGTCACACTTCCGGTCGCGGATCACAGCTCGTGTTTTTAAAAGCTCCTCATGGCGACGAGGAGATTGAGATTTGTAAATTTGACGAAAGCGGGCCGATAGTGGTGGGTCCCGACCTTACGCATCTCGCATTTGAAGTGGACGATCTTGAGGAGTTCGCGAAAGAGGCAGCAGCAAAAGGTCATCCGCTATCCGATGGGCCGCATTCAACCGGCACCAGTAAAATCGCATTCATCGACGCGCCAGAAGGCTACGAGATTGAATTGATCGAGCGCGGACGGAAATCCTAGACATAAGACTGGCATTTGCGCCCGGTAGTTGCACCGTTAGAAGTTTTGTCGCTAATTTCCGACCCATGAAATCGTCGCGCAACTGGCTCTGGTTCCTTTGCGTTCTCATCCTGGCATCAGTTCCAAACGCATGGAGCCAGGACGCCGCTGACTCCGAAGCCGTACGACCGAGTGGGGTCTCCGCTCCCGTCCGCAAAGCGAAGGCGGTTACTGCGAAAGATAAAATCGCTAAAGCTAATCGCTCCGACGACGAACAGGACGCTGATGCCGAACCGACTCGCAAAGCAAAGACATCGAAATCGACTCATACCCGCTCACACCGGGCCCGCGCAAAGTCGAAGGAAACACCGGAAACAATCCCTGCGCCGACAGAGTTCACTCCCGAGGGAATACCAAAGACCAGCGCAGCTTCAGTGATTGTGGTGGACGCGAATAGTGGCAAAACCTTGTACGAAAAAAATCCGGATCAATTCAGGGCTCCAGCGAGCACGCAAAAATTACTTACGGCGCTGATAGTAGCGGAGAGCGGTTTTCTCGATCGGCAGGTCACAGTGCAACCAACAGATACCATGGCTGAGCCGGTGAAGTTGAACATCAAAGCAGGCGACACTTATCAGCGAATCGATCTTCTGCGCGCGTTGCTAGTGAAAAGCCCTAATGACGTTGCACGATGTCTGGCCCGGGATAATGCCGGCAGCATCGAAGCGTTTGCGGAGGTCATGAACAGACGTGCCCAACAACTTGGAGCTGTGCATTCGCACTTTGTGAATCCGAATGGTCTACCGATGCCAGGCCAATTTTCCACCGCGCGCGACCTCTCGCTCATCGCGCGCGCTGCTTATGCGAATCCGACAATTCGCTCGATCGTTTGTCTTCCGCAGCTTGTTTTTCGCTTTGCCAACGGTCGCACGCGCGAGCTTGAGAATACCAACAAGCTTCTCAGGCGGCTCCCTTATTGCAACGGGATGAAGACCGGTTACACCGATTCCGCAGGCAAATGTCTGATCGCGAGCGGTACGCGTCCTGGGAGGGATGTGATCGTGGTTGTGCTGGGCGACACTTCAAGCCGAGTCTGGCGCGATGCCTCCGCGCTACTCTCCTGGAGTCTCTGGATGTAAAGCTTCCGTTGCGTTAGCCAGGTTCGCGCTTCGCTCACGCCGAGAACCGCCGTGACTCAGATTCTCGAATATTGCGTGGAGCCAGCGGGAAAAAAATCGCAGGGCAACGCCGAACGACATTTTCGATTTCCCATGTACGCGTTCACGAAAGACGATCGGAACTTCACGTACTCGCAGCGTTCCGCGCCCGCGCAACATTGTCTCGAAAACAATTTTGAAACCGCTGGTTTGCGGCGCGAGTTCCAACAATCGGGAACGACCAATGGCGAAGAAGCCGCACATGGAGTCATGAAGGCCAGTAAGCGGATGCGCAAGCGCCGCCCCCGCTCGCGACACGGCCCGCCGCCATACCGGCCAGCCCGGCGTCGACCCACCCTTCACATAGCGGCTGCCGACCACAAGGTCTGCGGTGCCGGCAAACAGCGGCGCCACCAGATCTTTGATCCGGTCAGGCGGATGACTCAGGTCTGCGTCCATCACGAGCAGAATTTCTCCGCGTGCGGCCCGCGCGCCCAACATGATCGCCGTCGCTAATCCAGGACCTGCGCCGTCCTGCTCGATTAAGCGGATCGGGTGAGTGCCCGAGACCGCGCGAATTTTGTCGCACGTTGCGTCAGTAGAATGGTCGTCAACGAACAAAATTTCCCGAAAAGAAACAGCGCACGCAGCAATTTCCGCGACCAGTGGCAGAATATTTTCCTCCTCGTTCAAGATTGTCAAGATTGGAATAATGATCGAGACGGAATTTGAGAACGAGTCTGTCATTCTAAAATGCCAAACGTTTAACGCTCAACCCGCCTTCGGCAAGCCGACTCCGAAAGTCTTCGCGAGCCGGCGGCGCCAACGTTCAATCGTCGGACTCCAACAATTCGCAGTCGAGTGCCTGCCAAGCCGTAGCTCGCGACAAAAAATTACTTGGGATCAAATGATCGCCTCCGTCGGGGCTACGGTGTGACAGCCCCGAAAGCTTTCGGGGCTGGAGCCGACGACGGGATTCGAACCCGTGACCTGCGGTTTACGAAACCGCTGCTCTACCAGCTGAGCTACGTCGGCATTTGCCCTCTAAAACGGCCATTTTCATAGGTAAAACGACTATTCCAGACGTCTAATCATTGTAACACATATCGCATGTTTTTGTTTTGCTTTCTTAGGTGGTTTTTCTCTTTGACAGCAGGCGCTTTAGCCTGCGTGTTTCAGTCGGAGTCAAATGCACCGCCTGTGTTCCGTCGTCCCACGAAATTTTTTGCGCAGCAGAAAGCGTGATTGCCTTGCCATCCCTGAAATGTGCTTTCTCTAGCCGTATCCCCGTCTCCCAGGAGCGTGTGACCTCGAACGGCGCATAGGGCGCGTTTTTGGCCAAGTTAGCGCCGCCGAATTGCACGCCGCGGCCGCCCTTGGCGATCGAGTCCGGGTTGATTAGCAGGCCGTTATAGAATTGCGCGTACGAGGGATTATTCGGAGCGCCGGCGGTAGCAACCGCGAACGTCGCGGTCTTACTGGAGCTTGGAGGCCCGAATGCCCCGGGGACTGTTGCGCCGATGAGAATGCCTCCCGTAGCGTGATTCCCGTTGATGGTGTCATTGTAGCCAGCGTCAACAAAGCTGCCGATGTTTAGCTCGCACTGGAAATAAGACCAATTACCCTGACCGTCTTTAGGACTGCAACCGACGCGCCATTCGCCTTCGTATTGACCACGAGCGCCCGGAGCTTCAACCCACGCAAGGTAAACGTTGCCAACATCGAAGCCCCTAGGGACCTGAGTCTTAGTGCAATAGTCTTTACGGTATGCGCCATTGCCGGCGACTGTTCCTGTTCCGTCATTTGTTACGCTGCGCCAGCCGCCGATAATATTCATGTTGGTGTTGCTAGTTATGTGCTGGTTAAGCTGGCCGTCGATAATGTTTACGTTTTCCCTGATGTCCATAATTTTTCCTTTCTTGTTTTCATGCCTCAAACGTTACGTTGATTTCAACGGAAGGTTATCACCTTCTTCGGCATCTGCGACGTGTGCGCGGCTTTCGCGGTCTTACATACCTAGGCAGTTTGCCGCTTCGGCGGTCGCCGTCTCAAATTCGTAGCCATGGAGGAATTCCCAGTAGGAGCGTTTACGCAGTTCCGCGTCGCGTGCGGCTGCGCGCGGGCGTGTAAATTCCCCCGTTCTTGATCTAAATTGGCGACATAACGGCAACGAACCTTGTATTACCTGGTGAATCTGCGGTTTACGAAACCGCTGCTCTACCAGCTGAGCTACGTCGGCAAGCGCGGCCAAACATTACATCGTGGCACAGCGTGGCAATAGCACTCCACGGGTTAGCGCCTTCTCCTACTCGTGCTCTTGATCGAGATTGTTAAAGCATCATGGCAACACGAAAGTCTCGCCAACTTCGCGTAGTGCGATGCGTTCAGGACTATTACTAAGGGCCGCTTGAAAGCGTTCGATCGGTTCTCGCAATGGCTCGAAACTGAGACGGAACGTTTGATGATGCACCGGCATGATGAATTGCGCGCCGGCGGCGTTGGCCATCTCGATCGCCTCCTCCGGCGTGCAATGGTTCCGGATCCATGGGTTGTAAGCTGCGATCGACATGATCGCGAGATCGATGGGCCCGTACTTGCGAAGCTCGGCAAAAGTGTCCGTCAGCGCGGTGTCCCCAGCGAACAAGACGCGCCGTCCATTTCGTTCGATTAAATAGCCATTGTAACCGCGATGGGTGTCTCGCAATGGTGCCTTTCGTTTGGCTGCCGATGTTGAGCACTTTCGTTTCACCCCAGCAAAGCTCTGTGATGTCTCGAAGACGTGTCCATCTTAGCAAGTCTGCAGTCTTTGGAGCGGTTATTACGCTGGTGTCTTTATCAAAGCAGTCGAGCGTTCGCAGATCGAAATGATCGAAGTGCGCATGGGATAGAAGGATTAGGTCAATCCTGGGCAGCTGGTGAAATTGGAGCGCAGGCGCGGTCAATCGCTTCGGACCGATGGTAAAACCCGGCAGCCGAATCCCGATACGTGGAAAGAGCACCGGGTCGGTCAGAATGTTGATGCCAAAGAGATTGATGAGGACCGTTGCGTGGCCGATCCAGGCTGCCGTTACTTGGGCATCATTCCATTTCAAAGGCTCTGGTTTGGCGAAAGCGGGCGCGATTGGGCGCCAACTTTCGATTGTCCATTCACGCCAAAGATGCCCGAGCCAACGCCGCACCCGCCTGCTCTGCAGAGTTGGTTGTTCGGGCGTGGGCATACGAGTAAGCGAATACAAGGCGACGTCGGTTCGTCGCCCTTAGCGCGCGCCGAATAAACCTTTGAACGCTTTCCAAAGAGTTCGGCCCGCTTTCGGCGGCCCTGCGCGCGCGACGAGGACGGGCACATTTGCAAGATTCAAAATACTGCGGGTCAGATCGCCCATGATGTAATGCCCGAGCAGACCGCGCGCCTGCGAGGTGCCGGTCACAATCAAATCGTAATCGCGTGCGCGCACTTCTTCGAAAACTTGATCGATCACGATGCCGTGCCGAAGGCGCACTTCGGCTGGGACACCGAGTCGTTCGAGCTGCGTCTTTTCAAGACGCAGATTTGTCCCGAGCTCCGATTTCGATTCCAGCAACTGATCAACGTTCTCCTCTAACTGTACGAGATTGACATAGATAGCAGGCGGCTCGGCCATTACATGCAAAAGCGTGACCGATGCACCTAGAGCGGCCGCAATTTCGCCGGTGAATTGCACGGCTTGTTCGATGAATTCTTTTCCGCCTGTGCAAACGAGGAAGCGTTTCAACTGTTTGCGTTCACTGATTGCCACCAATACTGGCGGCCGAATCGCTTTGATCACTTCATAGGTTCTTTCCGAGCGCCAGTAATACCCGGTTGCTCCAGTCCATCGTGCGCCGACGATAGCGAGATCGTAACTGGCGTTTGATGTTTGATCGAGAATCTGGCGTACCGGTTCACCTGCGCGGAAGACGATATCCGGCTGAGCATTTTGGCCCCGGAGCGATTGTGCTTGTTTTTCAAGCGTCTCACGCAGCGGGAGCTCATCGCTCGACTTTTCGGCAATGCCGAGAAGAGTGATTTCAGCCTTTAGCGGGCCGGCTAATAACGCTGCCAGGTGAATCGCATTCTCGGACGCCGGCATTCCGTCACTGCAGATCAAAATCTTCATTGTGCACTACAATTTATGGCCACTGATCATTGTGTAGATGACAATGGCGGCGCCGATCAGCGGCAGAGGAACGAAAGCGAGCCGAATCTTCGGGCCGGCAAAGTATTGGGTAGAGATGGCGCCGATCTGCGCGCCAACGGCCGCGCCAGTGTGCATAACCAGCGCGATCAAAATGTCCACGTTGCCTTTTACTGCATGGCTGAATGTGCCGTAGCTGGCAGAAATGATGATTTCGAAAAGGTCAGTGCCCACTGCGAGGTGGGTGGGAACTCCCAGAACGTAAACCATGGACGGCATGCGGATGTAGCCAGCGCCGCCGCCGAGAAAGCCGCTGAATAATCCGCCCACGAACGCCACCAGCAAGATTGTCCACAACGAAATGGCTCTTATCCCCGACGTCGGCAGGGAAATCATGGGCCGAATCTTCAGGCGTTGAATCGCGCGTGTGACAGGGCCAAACGCCGAATGGTCCTTTTTTGATTTGGCTCCTTTTACAGCGCCGCGCTGCGATCGTCCCTTTGGTGACAACAAAGTCTTTCGGCTTTCCCAGGTCATGAAAGCCGAAATGCTTAGATAGACGACGATCGAGACGATGCTGACCACAAGATTGACGTTGCCCGCGCGTTTCAAGGCCTGGATCCCCTGCGCGCCGACTTCCGTGCCGCCGATCGTTCCCACTGCCATGATCAATCCGAGCCGAAGATCGACATTTCCCAGGGCGCGGTGCCGTCTCACGGCTACGACCGATTTTCCGACGATGTGCGCCAAGTCGGTTCCGACCGCGAAATTCCAATCCAAACCGGCGAGCCGCAGAGCAGGGCCTGCGATGAAGCTCCCGCCTACTCCGAAGAATCCGCCAAGAATGCCGATGATAAATCCGACGGCCGCCAGATAGATGGGACTGATGTGCGCCCCTGAGATTGGAAAAAACATGACTTATTCGGAGCGGCCTCGAATGAGGCGGATCAAAAAAGTGGTGAGACTTTCAAGAAGAACGGCCTGACCGACGATCAGTAAAATCGCGAGCCCGGCATAGAGATACCGATGATGAATTTCGAGCTCGTACAGCCATTGTCCCAGAAAATGCAGGACTAAGAAAAAGTAGACGACGACAAGAAGCGCGTAGATCACGAGCTCAATCGCAAAGGCGCGTATGGTCCTAATAGCTTCCTTTTTCATAGGTTGGAGGTCGTGAAAGCGTTATCTCGTTAGGCTGCCGAACCAGTCGATCGGTGTTTGGCAGTAATAGACTTTCAGTTTCAAGGCTTTACAGATCTAACGTCCTGCCAACGCCTGGTGGTTGCGTCCAATCGCGTTAAGACGCAAATTACTTTGCAGACGGGGCGTTTCTTCCTAACGTTCCACTTCATTTTTAGGAAAAAACCATGGCCGATGCCGCGAACAAATACGCCGAAAACGTAACGGGCAAATTCTATGTCGATGATCAATGCATCGATTGCGATCTGTGCCGCGAAACCGCGCCTGCCAATTTCAAGCGGAACGACGACGGCGGCCATTCCTATGTCTATAAACAACCGGAGACGCCGGACGAAGAAGGACTTTGCAAAGAGGCGATGGAAGGCTGCCCGGTCGAAGCGATCGGGAACGACGGCGCGTGAATGGTAGGGCGCGAGGAGGCCAGTCCGGCTCGGACCCGGGCGCGCCGCAAACGCGTGTGAAGGCAGAAGCAAACACCGAATGCCAAACGTCCAACGCCCAACGTTCAACTGAAAACGTTCCGGTCGCGCTAAGCATCGCGGGTTCCGACAGCAGCGCGGGCGCAGGCATTCAGGCGGATCTGAAAACGTTTTCCGCACTGGGTGTCTATGGATTGACCGCCGTGACCTGCATCGTCGCGGAAATTCCCGGAAAGGTTTCACGGATCGAGCCGGTCAGCGCGAAAATTGTTCGCGAACAAATCGAAGTGCTCTCAAGAAATTTCCCGATCGCTGCGATCAAGACTGGTCTGCTTTGCTCGGCGGAAATCGTTTCCACGGTGGCGAAGACGATACTGAGCCTAGACAAGATGTCCGCGCCACGGATTCCCCTGGTGATCGATCCGGTCTTTGTAGCAACGAGTGGCGATCCTCTCCTTGATCCGGCGGCTATCGAAACTTATGAGAACGAATTGTTCCCACTCGCGAGCTTAATTACGCCAAATCTGGATGAGGCGGGGCGGTTACTTGGAACGAAAATTAAAGATCGGCAATCGATGCATCATGCCGGAAAAGAGTTGGAGAAGAGATTCGAAACCGGGATCCTTCTCAAAGGCGGCCATCTGGCGGGTGAACGCGCTGTCGATCTTCTGTTTGCCAACGGGAAAGTGGTGGAGTTTTCAGCTCCGAAGGTTTTCGGCGTCGCGACTCATGGCACCGGCTGCACATATTCGGCAGCGATCGCGGCGGGTGTTGCCAAAGGGCTGGCCCTTGAAGAGGCGATCAGTGAGGCCAAGAAATTCGTGACCGAAGCGATCATGCGACATTTTCGATGGACGTCGCACCCTGGCAAAAATCTCGAAGCGCTTAGGCATTCCCTGTAGCCGCTTCGCTGTGCGAAGCGCGTCGCTGAGGTGTTTAACACGCGCGCACCGCGCCGCCCAGAGGTCGGCCGGCTACAGCGATCTTACACGCCGGAGCTCGGTTGTTGCTCCCAACGCTTTAACTGCATCGCTTCGAGTGCAGCCGCAGTTTCCGCCTGTTTCTTGCTGCGACCGCTGCCCTGGCCGAGAACGATTCCTTCCCAGACAACTTGTGAAACGAACATTTTCTCGTGCTCAGGCCCGCTTTGCGAAACTAATTCATAGACCGGACTGCGCGGCGAGATGCTTTGCAACAACTCCTGAAGCTGGCCCTTGGGATTGATGTCCACTGGTGTTTCGGCCAGTTGTTCGAGATCACTGCGAGTCTGCGTCAAAATAAACTCCTTCGCTGCCTCGAGACCGCCGTCGAGGTAAATGGCACCGATGAGCGCCTCAAACGCGTCTGCCAATGTGGACGTGCGTCCCCGGCCGCCACTGCTTTCCTCGCCGCGTCCCATCAAAATGTAGTGTCCCAAGTCCAGCGCAGCAGCATGCGCCCGCAACGCTTCGCGAGAAACCAGCCGCGAACGTAGTTTCGTTAGTTGTCCTTCAGCTTCAGCTCCAAAATGGCGAAACAGATACTCGGTGATAACCAGCTGGAGAACGGCGTCGCCCAAAAATTCCAAACGCTGATAATCAAAATGATAACGTTGCGCCTCATGACCAAGGCTCGGATGTGTGAGCGCCTCCGCGAGCAGAAGTGAGTTCCGGAATTTGTAGCCGATGCGTTCTTCGAGCGGTGTCACGGCTTTGTCATTCTGAGCGAAATCGAAGAATCTCTCAACTCAGTATAACGGCTACGGATTACCTAGCGAGAATAAGCTCCGCGGTAATCGCAAAACTAAGCGACAACCAGGTCGTCAAACACGCAGTCCGCTATCGTTTTTGATAAACCTCGAGCGAGGTGACTACATCCAATGCGCGCTGCAACACGGGATCGTGGGCTGGGGGCTTTTCCGGCGCGCGGCCGCGGCGCTGCTGCGCCGCCTCGGCTGCTTCAACTTCGGGATTTGTCCCGGCTAACAGTGCTGCCTCGTTCAAGTGCGGGCGGGCGCCCTCGTAAACAAACGGCCCCATTCCCTTTTCGCCGCTCAGTTGGAAAATCTGCCGCTTGTCTGCCGTTGACATCTCGACAGGCAAATCTGGTTTTGTCCCCTCTGGAAACAGTGGGCGACCGTCGGGGGAAACCATTTCCGCGACCGCAACGCGTAGAATTTTGCCGCTCGGTAGCGACAAATCCGAGTATTCAGCTGCGCGACCGGCGGTCACCTGCCCGATGAGCAGGGCCTTGTTGTAAAATCTCAGTGCGGCAGCGATCGCTTCAGCCGCACCAGCCGTATCGCCATCACCAGACCGCGAAATGCCGGATCACGATCAGAACTTAACACACGGTCCTGATGTCCGGCCGGTTTGCGCAAGGTAAAAAGCGTTTTGCCTTTGGGACAAAACCGCTTTGCGAATTCGGCGGCCAGCGGCCAATCAGTTGTCGCCGGACTGGCGCGAAGGTCCACAACGAGCGCGTTCACGTTTTTCGCGGCGAAATTGGCGATGCTCTTGTCCAACGCCTGAAGGTTTGCTGCGTTTAATGAACCGACGCGCACATATCCGATGTGTCCCCCGATAATCTCACTGTAAAAGACGGTGGGCGTTTCCGCCGGCGCATTCTCCTTGGCGGGCAAAAGCATTACGCCACGCGGTAGCCTCATTATGAGGCCCTCAACAGTTGCCCGATTCAACTCGGTATCGGTAATTTCATCCGGATTTGTGAAATTACCTTTTAATAGCGTGATGACTGCCTGGAGGTCAGGCGGGCTTAACGAATTGACCAGGTCTTCGGTGGTAGGGCTTCCCGAGGGCGAAGGCGATGCGAGTGCGGATGGTCTTGCCGAAGCGGCAGGCTTGCCTGGGGGCACTACAGTCGGCGGTGGAGTTTGCGCCAGCGCATTTATCGCCAGACAGAAGCTAATTAAGGACAACGACGTGAATTGAGACATCGGAAACAGATGCCGACCTATAGCGCATTTTTTAATTGCGCGAAAATCCGAATTCCGAATATCGAATTTGGAGTTCTCTCAGTTGGTTACACCCAGGGCAATATCGTGGCGGTAATGGCAGTTTTCGAAATGAATACGGGAAGTAGCCTCGTATGCGCGTGCGCGTGCGGCTTCGAGCGTTGATCCAAGCGCCGTCACCGCGAGAACGCGGCCGCCAGCAGTCTTAACTTCGCCGTTGGCGCGTTTGGTTCCGGCGTGGAAAATCTGGACATCTTCGAGCTTTCTCGCGTCATCGAGACCCGAAACTGTTTTTCCAGTTTCGTATTTGCCAGGGTAACCATCAGACGCGAGCACCACCGTGACGGCAGCACGCGTATCCCATTCAATCGCACACTTGCAAAGGTTTCGATCAATCGTCGCTTCCAACAGCGGAAGCAGATCTGATTTCATCCTGGGCAAAAGGGCCTGTGTTTCCGGGTCGCCAAAACGGCAATTGAACTCCAGTACACGCGCGCCATCGCTGGTAATTATCAAGCCTGGATAAAGAAGTCCGCGAAATGTAATTCGCTCTTGCAGGAGACCACGTAGCAGCGGGTGCATAATTTCCGTCTCGAATTGCGATTGCAGCGCGTCGTTCCAATTGTTGGCGGGGCTGAACGCGCCCATCCCGCCAGTATTCGGGCCCTGATCGCCGTCCAGCGCGCGCTTGTGATCGCGAGCAGATTCCAGCAGACGATAGCTGCTTCCGTCTACCAACGCGTGCAGCGAACATTCTGTTCCGCGCAAGAAATCCTCGATCACGATCCGTCGACCTGCGTCGCCAAAGCGGCCCTGGGTCATCATCTCATCGATGGCGGATCTCGCCATGGCAGCGTCAGAGGCAATGATCACTCCTTTTCCCAGAGCAAGGCCGTCTGCTTTGATCACAACCGGAAATTTCAGTCGCTCGCAGTAATCTAGCGCTTCGCTGCTGTCGGTAAACGTTCTCGCTTCGGCTGTGGGTATTTTCTGAGTGCGCATCAGCTCTTTCGCGAAAATTTTGGAGGCCTCAATGCGCGCTGCCGATTTCGTCGGACCAAACGCACGCAATTTTTCTGCACTAAAAAGATCCACAATCCCCGCGGCGAGGGGATCGTCTGGACCAACCACCGTTAGGTCGATACGATTTTCTCTGGCGAACCGAACCAGCGCCTTCAAATCACTGGCGGAAATGGCAACATTTTCCGCAATCTCCGCAGTGCCCGCGTTCCCCGGAGCACAAAAAATACGCTCGGCATCTGGAGATCGCCCCAATTTCCACGCAAGCGCGTGTTCACGGCCGCCGCTACCAACAACCAGAATATTCATGGCGAACTACTTTGACTGTAGAGGTAGCTGAGTCGGCTGCAAAGTTTTCGAAAATCGCAGGTAACAGATCTGTTACCATAATGAGTCTTGGTCGTTGCGATTCAGCGTCTTGCTATTCGCGATCGCTTCCATCTATTCTTTAGGCTGTGAATGGGATTCCTGGCACCCTCCAGGAGGGCGGTGCAACTTTCGCCTCTACGCACTGGAGCGTCGTCGAAGCTTGTGCCGACGACGAGACGGGGGACGGTGCCCTGGCTCGGCTCTGCCAGGATTATTGGCCGCCTCTCTATACCTTCGCCCGCCGGCGCGGCAACAGTTCAGCTGATGCGCAAGATCTCGTCCAAGGGTTCTTCGCCTACCTGTTACAGAGCAAGGCTTACGCCCAAACGGACCGCGGGAAAGGAAAGTTCCGTTCGTTCTTGCTCGCGTCGTTCAAGAACTACATGACGGACGCCTGGGATAAGTCGCGAGCGATAAAACGTGGCGGTGATCACGAGTTCGTGCTCCTGGATGACGAAGTCGAGGCAGCAGAGGCCTTTTATAGGCGCGTACCGCCTGCCATGAAATTGGATGACGAGCAGCAGTACGAACAGGCTTGGGCGGCTGCCCTGGCTGCCCGGGCACTGACCCGAACCCAGAACGAATACGAGAATTCCGCCAAAGCACGCTTGTTTCATACACTGAAACCATTTCTCACTGGCGGCGTAGGCTTGCCTGGTCACGAAGAGGTCGCGAGCCAGCTCGATATCTCGATCGATACATTTCGCAGCCACCTTTCCCGACTGCGTGCGCGCTACCGCGAATTGTTGCGCGAAGAAGTCGCCCGCACCATTGGCATCGCTGAAGATGTCGACGAGGAGCTGCGTCATCTTCGCAGGATACTTACGGCCGGGCATTACTAATAAGGGAGGCTTTCGATGCCACTGGCTGATGAGGAAGTCTTGCGCTGCGAACAATGTGGTACGCCGCTTGCGAGTCCCGGAGCTCCGGAAGCTATTTTCGGTTGCTTAAACTGCCTGTTGCTCGGCGGTTTAGATGAAACTGAAAGCACAAATCGATGCTTCCAGCATTACGAAGTTTCGGTGTCGTCGGACGGAGTCACTCCCTGCGAACTCGGGCGGGGCGCGATGGGAACAACGTATCACGCAATCGATACCAACCTGGGTTCGCCCGTCGCACTCAAGGTAATAGGCGTCCGCTACTCGACCGATCCTGGTGCGCGGAAACGTTTCCGGCGCGAAGCGCAGGCTGCCGCTCAACTGCGACATCCGAACGTCGCGACCGTTTTTCACTTTGGCGAAACTCCGGCCGACCACTGTTTTTACGCAATGGAGCTGGTCGAAGGCGAAACGCTGGAAGCGCGTGTGCGTCGCGATGGACCATTGCCGATCTCGGCTGCGTTGGACGTTGCCGAGCAGGTTGGTCGTGCCTTAGCTGCCGCCGAAAAACATGGATTGGTCCATCGCGATCTAAAACCGAGCAACATCATGGTTGTCGCGAGCGATGCAGACACTGCCGACGGATTGACCGTTAAAGTGATCGATTTCGGGCTCGCCAAGTCAATTGTTGCAGCGCGGGTCGCCTCGGATCAGTCTGCCTTAGGCGGATTCTCCGGCACACCCGGATTTGCCAGCCCTGAGCAACATACCGCGGGCGGCGTATCGTCGGACGCGCGCTCGGACATATACTCGTTAGGCGCAACGCTCTGGTATCTTCTTTCTGGCAAGCCGCCTTTTGCCGGGCGAACGCCGAGTGAACTTCGCGAAGAGCAATTTCAGCGATTGCCAGTCGAACAGCTCGCTGCAGCCAGGGTACCAGGGCAACTCGTGACGCTTATTCGCTCGATGCTGGCGTCTGACCCGGTTAAACGGCCGCAGTCAGCGAAAGAGTTGCTGGCCCAGCTGCGGCAGTGTCGTGAGGCGATAAAGGCAAGGCCCCGGCGACGCAGGCTCCTTCAACTCGCAGCGCTTGTGTTTTTAACCATTAGCGGTCTTGGCCTAACAAGTTACTTCTGGTACCGGCAGCATTTCCAGGAAGGAGGATCGTCGACGGCGTTGACCGCGCCTGAAAAAAGCATCGCGGTTCTGCCGTTTGAAAACCTGAGCAACGACAATGAGGACGCCGTTTTTGCCGACGGCGTGCAGGACGATATTTTGACCAAGCTGGCGAAGGTTCGTGATCTGAAAGTGATCAGCCGCACCAGCGTGATGCAATATCGCGGGAAACGAAGTATGCGCGAGATTGGCGCCGCGCTGGGAGTATCTCATGCGCTCCAGGGTAGTGTTCGCAAAAGTGGAACACAGCTTCACTTGAACGCGCAGTTAATTGATACGCGTACCGACAGCCATGTCTGGGCGGAACAATACGACTGCGATTTAAACGGAGTTTTTGCAGCCCAGAGTGCAATCGCATTAAAGGTTGCGGACCAGCTTCATGCCAAATTGTCCACTGCTGAGAGACTGGACATGGCCCGTCCTCCAACTGCCAATCTTACCGCCTTCGAGTTCTATACTCGCGCCAAGAATCTTGTTTTGATGACGAGCTTTACCACCAACGCGAAGGCGAATTTGTTGGAAGCAGCCGATCTATTGAACCAGGCTATCGCGCATGATTCTTCATTTTTCCAAGCGTATTGCCTGCTCTCTCATACCTATGACCTCCTTTATTTCTTTGGGTTCGATCGCACGCCTGCGCGCCTGGCGTTAGCCGAGTCAGCTATCCGGGCGGCATTTCGCCTCCGACCCGATTCGGGCGAAGCGCACCTCGCACGTGCCGAAAATTTTTACAGAGGATATCTCGATTATGATCACGCTTCGGCCGAGCTCGAACTAGCCCGCCAGAGTTTACCTAATGATCCAATGGTATTTGAGCTGAAGGGCTACATCGAGAGGCGCCGAGGGAAGCAACAAGAAGCGCTGCAGAGTCTTGAGCGCGCGGTGGATCTTGATCCACGGAATTTTTTTACGCTGCAACAGATTGCGGCAAGCTGCGACCTTCTTCAGCGCTATGCCGACGAAGCATCGATGCTGGAGCGCGCGCTGGCCATCAAGCCCGGCGATCTCGATACGAAGATCGCACGCGCATTGATGGAAGTGGATTGGAAAGCTGATACTCGACCTTTGCATAGATTGATTGATGAAATCCGTGCGAAGAATCCTGCTGATGTTGAGAATGTGGCCGATGCCTGGCTCACCTGCGCCCTCGCCGAACGGGACGCCACTGCAGCAAAAACTGCGTTAGATGCATCTGGCGAAAACCCCTTAAGTGATGACGTTATTCAGTTCAATCGTCCGTTTGTAGAAGGCGTTGTCGCTCGGATGACAAATGACACGGACAAAGCACGGCTTGCTTTCACCGCGGCCCGTGCAGCGCAGGAGAAAATGGTTCAAGCGCAACCAAATTACGGCCCCCCGCTATGCGTGCTTGGTTTGATGGACGCTGCTCTTGGACGAAAAGAAGACGCGTTGCGCGAAGGCCGACGCGCAGTCGAGCTTCTTTCGGTGGAAAAGGATGCAATCAACGGCCCGCGTATGATCGCGCACTTGGCCATGATCGCTGCTTGGGCCGGCGAGAAAGATCTCGCCTGCGAGCAGCTCGCCATGGCAATTCATCCACCAGCTCCCGTCACCTATGGCCAGCTGAAACTTTTGCCATTTTGGGACCCTCTCCGCGGTGACCCGCGTTTCGAAAAAATCGTCGCCTCGCTGGCACCAAAATCCAACTAACCAAGGATCACACTTATGGGCAAGCCGCGAGCCACCGTCTGGCTTTGTCGCCTGCCATAGGCCGTCACAGCCGCCTGATCGGCGGTCGCAGAAAATTCCGGCATTTTTTTTGCAATGCCGGACAGTTTTTTCCTTTGGAAGGGTGTGACGAGCAGCACATTCAAACCGCAGAAAGGAAATCACTTTATGTTAAGGATTGAAGAAGTTACGAAAAACAACAGAACCGGAGGGCTTATTTCATCGTGCGGCGCCCATATCGTCGCGATGGCCCTGGTCTTCATAATGGTCCTCGGCGTTTCCACGGCCTCCGCAAGGCGACCACCGACGCCCCAGAATTTTCGCGTGACGGCGAGAACCGCTTATACCGTCACTCTCGCGTGGGATCCGGCTCCCCCGAACTCCGGCGACTTCACCTACAATCTCTGGGGCGCTTACAATGTCGGCCCCACCGTCATTCTTCCCAAAAACGCGACCAGCTACACGTTTACCGCCCTTTTCCCCAGCAACTCCTACACGTTCGGCATCTTTGCCAAGAGCGGTGGACAAACCTCTGGCCAGGCCACCGTGAGCGGCATCGTTCTGCCACGCGATACCAGTCCTCCCACTACCGCTCCCATTGTTAGGATCGACGAAGTCGGATCTAACTACGCCAATCTCTCCTGGACACCGGCGCAGGATGACGGCCCGCACCTCTCCACCCAAATCTATTTAAACGGCTCCTTTTACTACGGCGTCGGCCGCGGCATCACGACCGCCACTCTCCGTTTCCTCCAGCCGGGAACCACTTACAGCCTTACCGCCCGCGCCGTCGATTTCAGCAATAACATCGGCCCATTCAGCGACCCCATCGCCCTCGTCACTCTGCCCGCCAATCCGAATGACACGACGTCACCGATCACACCCGCTAATCTGTATGCGAGCGGCACCGGAGATGGCAGCACCGAAACTCACATCAGTTGGACCCAATCCACCGACGACTTCGACGCGCAATCCAACATCCGCTACGACGTTTACGTGAACGGTGTATTGTCCGACGTCCTCTTTGGTTCCGGCGGCGAAAGCATCGTTTACGCGGAGTTCGGCAATAACACGATCGCAGTCATCGCCTCGGATACCGCCGGCAATGCGTCGGCGCCGGCCACTTTTACAATATTCTTCTAACAGCTACGCGTTCCAGAAGGGTCAGACCAAAGAAAGACATATTCATTCGTGTCGATTAGTGGTTGAGATCGGGTGCCAAGACTCTCTTTCGCGCAACGAGATGGAGTCTTCGTTTCCCTACTTGTCTTCTCTAAGAAACTCACTGCTCGTTTCCTCTGGTTTCCGTTTGCACTAAATCCGTGACATCCGCGTGGCCCGCGGTTCAAGAAAAATTCCAGCATTTTTCTGCAATGCCGAGCAGTTTTTTCCTTTGGAAGGGATGAATGCTGCACAGCCGGGTTGTGCTTTGACAGCCTTTGATGCTTTTCGACGAAAATGAAACGACCGGTTAGCCCAAATTCCAATTCATGAAAAAGAAATCCACGTCCCGATCAGCATTCTTTAATCTGCGCGTTGTAGTTGGTTTCAATGTTTTTCTGGCCGGTGTGTTTTTGGCCCTTTTTGCCACAGCGAATCCGTCTGTCGGCCGTCTTGGGGTTGGCTTGACAGCTACTCCACACGGCTCCGACCCAATCATCTCGGTGACGCCCGACAGCTTGTCGGTGACGCTCCAGCAGGGTCAGATGGAGAGTCGAATACTCACCATCGCAAACTTGGGAGGGGCGACGCTGAACTGGGACCAATTCGGCGGACCAGGTTGTGTGCTGCCGAGCCAATGGGTGAGCGCACTGCCGTTTGGCGGTTCGATTCCCCCTGGCCAATCCCAGGAGATGACCGTCACGTTCAACGCAGCTAACCTGCTATCGGGCACATACACGGCGACGCTGTGTTTGACCAGCAACGATCCCGTTAATCCGATGATTACCGTGCCGCTCACCTTGACGGTTACAGCGGCCGAGGGTGCGCGGATCCTCTTTAACCAGAGCCTCTTTTCCGCTGGGCAAACCGGGTCAGAGGCAGGCGCGCCGACGCAGCGCCTTGTCCCGCCCGGCGCCTTCGATGCCGAAGGAGCAGACGACTTTCCCATCCCAGACCCGGAGGGCTGGACGATCAGCGAGTTCAATTTCGAGCTTAGACTGGGAGACTTCGGCCTTTTTTCCACTGAGCTCCCTGTCATGGATATCCGCGTGTACCCCGACGATAACGGCCAACCAGGAGAGCAGGCTGTCTGCACCTACAACGGCATCAGCGGCGCCATGCACGGCATTACACTGCTCCGAGTACCGCTGCCGGAACCGTGCGGGCTCGGCCCGGGTGTTTACTGGGTCTCCCTGCAGCGGAGTAACGGTCCGCTACGATGGGCCGCGATCAGCCCTTTGCCACCGCCCTTCGTCAACGGTGAAAATGCTCGTTGGCGCAACCCCGGCGACGGGTTCGGGACTGGGTGCACTGACTGGTCTGACATTGGAACCTGTCTTGTGGATGGGAAACCGATCGCCGGTGAAGGTTCTGAACAATACCTATTCCAAGTATGCGGCGCCGCGACGGGTCACGGCGAAGCGGTGGGCTGTGGCAACGAGAACGCCGAGATCAATCTGGCCGTCACGCTGGCCGTGGACAACGGCGACCCCGATCAGTGCGGTCCGGCAACGACGCTGGACGTGGACACAGGCACTATGGTTAACGTTTGCTACAAGATTACCAACACCGGCAATGCAACGCTTGATTTTCACTGGTTGCGCGACAACCTGAGGCCGATCGGTTGCAACGACGCGTGCGTATCCACCACAGGCCTGGGACGGTTAGGGTTTGAGCCGTTGCAACCTGGGGGGACACTCCAGTTTAACAGGCTGATGACAGCAACCAGCTCGCAAACGATCACTGCAGACTGGGAAGCAACAGATGTGCTGCCATGGCATTTCCCACAGGTTGAAGGCTTCCAGTTCACCGATATTTCCGGCTCGGGCACTCCGCTCGACTTGGATGACGATGGTTCGGCTAACATGACGATGCCTTTCCGGTTCAACCTCTTCGGAACGACCTCCGATCAGCTCTGCATTAACAACAATGGTTTCATGTTATTCGATTGGTCCAAACCCTGCGGCGGTTTCCATCAGGATCTAGGGATTCCAACTGACCAGGTACGCTCCACTGGAGTGATCGCGCCGTTCTGGGACGACCTCTTCACTGGTGGCAACGTTTATTACGAGGTAGTCGGCACGGCGCCTAACCGCCGGTTCATCGTTCAATGGAATCAAAAGAATCATTACAACAACGGAGTAAGTGATCCTGGCGGGGTTACCTTCGAAGCTATTCTCGATGAAACAACAGGCACCCTCTCATTCCAGTATCTGAACACCTTATTCGGCAATCCCCAGCACCCGGAATGGGATCGTGGCGGCAGCGCCACCGTAGGCTTTCAGCAATTCTTTACCGATGGTTTCGGCGGCCCGTGGCGCAGCCCCTTTCTATTTCATCAGCCTGCGGTCGATCCTGAGTCTGGGCTAACATGGTCTTCAACGGGTTTCTTTCACGCCGCGTCGATTGCGACGGCGACGCTCAACGTCAATGTACCAGTCATTGCGGTTAGCCCTGAGGCACTAGAAGCAACCGTTGAACAAGGAGGTAATACTTCGGCTCCGTTGACGATAACCAACACAGGTGCCCTCGATCTGCAGTGGAAGGCGGGAGAGTCTCCGTTGGGCATCAGGTCGCACTTCCCTGCAGCTTCGGGTCGCATGACCACAAATGAGAATGCAGATAAGCTTCTAGATAAGAGCAAGGACCTGTCGAGCGTGGTGCCCCAGCAGAAGTTGCGCGCCAGTCATGCCACCCGTGCGGAGCTCCCGTCTTCTGGTTTTGCCACACAGGCTTTTGCTGTCCGGGTCGACTTTTTAGGTATTCCGGCCGGCTTTCGCTACAACCGCTTTAACAACCTTGCGAGCCCGGGCGATACCGAGCAGGTCGGTGACCTGCACGGATTAAACGGATTTGCCGGAGCGTTCGTCGGGACTGACTTCAGCCGGGAATTTCTGATCGACGACGTTAACGCCTCCTTTTTCACCATCGACACAGCAAGCGGTGAGCAGTCGTTCAGTTCTGGTAGCGTGCACGGTTCACCGGAGATCCTTCCCAATGGGGTCTTCCGCAGCATGACTTGGGATGCAACCACAAACACGCTGTATGCGGTCGGCACGGACACCTTCGGTATTTTCCCTGAGACACGCTTCTTCCTGGCCCGCATCGATATGGGGCACGAGGTGGTGGCAACGACGATTGGCGAGCTTCCCGGTATTGCACAAGGGGTGGAGATGTTCGGAATGGCTGTCGATCCAATTGGTCGCATGTTCGGGGTCGATGTGCTGGGTGACCGACTCTTCGCGATTGACAAGGATACTGCTGAGGCAACACCGATTGGATCACTTGGCTTCAATGCAGCCGGCATTGTCGGGCTGGACTTCGACGATGTCACGGGCACGCTGTACCTCTCAGCCTTGGACGATGCTGCCTCGATCGGCAATCTCTATACGCTGAATACGTTGAGTGGTGAGGCTAGCGTCGTGGGTCAAATTGGCGAGGCGGACCAGCACTATGCCTTGGGGATCGC
>Ga0193734_1000024_pt1 | contig 22700 bp, 20 predicted proteins | sample U1m1metaG_FD_145079 | JGI IMG/M metagenome (GOLD analysis project Ga0193734, IMG submission 145079) | Soil microbial communities from a riparian zone of the East river system, Colorado, United States - U1m1 | ecosystem: Environmental > Terrestrial > Soil > Riparian zone | place: USA: East River... | reverse complement strand
GGAAGTTTTTAGAAAAATTGTTAACCTCATTGGCAAGGTGCTATCAGGTGGTCTTCCTATTGTAAGTATAATAGATCTTTTCCGACATGTTTTACAGTTAGATTTTGAAGATTGGGAAAGCAGAGTTTATTTTAATAGTTTATTCGACGAAACCATAGATGAATTAGATGCCAAATCAAGAGAATTGATATTGTATAGTCTGAAGTTAGATATTGAAAGAAAAATGGAAGAGCAAGTAAAGTACTTTGATCGATTCGAAAAAATGCGCTTTAAAGTAAGAGCTGATCCTGACAAGATTGCTCGCGAATGTTTTTGTAGGAAGTGCAAATTTGTTCCTATTCAAGTTAGCCTTATCCTATACAGGAAAAAATCGACTCATGCCTCTGCCTATGATAGGATTCTAACTGCAAAATGCCCTTACTGTCAAACGCCAGGTTCGCTTCAATTTCCAATTCTTGCTGCAAATCTAAAGCCTATAATCCAAGTTTCATTCGTATTTTTAGTGTTTAATGCTAGTGCAATTGCTAGAATGTTAGTGAAAGATACATTGCAAAATCAGATCCAGTACATTGTATTGTTGTCTTCGAGTAAAGAAAAAGAAGGAATGATTCGAACCTAGATGCTCAGCCTACATTAACTTTTCCTTCCATAGATGGATGAAGTTCGCAGTAGTATTGAAAAGTACCTGTTTTTTCAAACGTATGGCTAAAAGACTGGCCCGGTTCAATAATACCTGAATCGAATCCGGAGCTTGATGTTACTGTATGTGATTCACGATGATCATTAGTCCAGGTTACTGTATCTCCAACTCTGACATCTATTGGATTAGGACTAAATGACCTTGCATGCTTTACTCCTACTATTGCAACATGGTCAGTTCCTGTTCCTGTTCCATCATTTTCTGTCGTAGGCTTAGCAACAGTTTCAGCAGAAGTATTTTTATCACTCTGACTGCTCTTCGCAAATGCTTGATATTGATTAGTTGCTGGTGTTATGGCAATATTTGATATCATAAATATCAAAGTTGTTGTTAGAAGTATCGTAGATACTGCTGCAACAGCCATAAATCTACCGAAGTTATTATTCCTTAACATTTCAAAATGAACTAACTGCTAGAGAATATTAGTGATTTCAATAAATAACAGATAGCAAATAGATAGAAGTCAGTACGTAATATTTTTAGTATCAATTCTAATAATAGTAAAGGAATGTCTATAAAAGGCCTGGACTGTTGTTTTCATGGATACCTGCTGCCTTAGTGCCTATGGAGATAAAGCATCCAACTAGAATAAAACGTCAGTATGAACTAGAAACAAAAGGAATCATATCATTCTTTTAATGGTTATCTAACTTACTACGGAACAACTTCATTGGTATTATGATATTTAAGCTAAAGTAATCCCATCAGTCCCTACTCAAAGTTTCTAGATTTCCGAAATCAATTGTACTTCACCATCATTAATTCTTCTTTAATCAGAGATCAGAAAACTACTTGGAGATTGACCGCGAAGTTGCTATTTGTAATTCAGTTTTTGGAACATAGCTATTTTCAGGCCGCATTTAGCTAACTACGATATAGATTTTGTTACTTTTGAGGCATTATTGCAAATATTTTCTTAAGAATCGAGAATTTCTCCTCACTATTTCGCTATTAGGATGAGTTTATTGGTAGTTTAGCGTCCATAACGAAGAGGAACTGGAATATTAGAAACAGCCCCCATAATATTATACTACTTTTTGAGTTTATTATCGATTATTACCTAAGAACTATAAGATATAATTGCACATTATTATTGATATTGTGAACTTAACGAAAATAACAGCTAACCTTTAAGTTCTAGACTAGTTAGATGAGAGCAAGTGAAAAAATATGTCCTCAGAAGATATAGACTACAATAATTCTAATAATAAAAATAATAGTAGTAGTAATATTAATGCCAACAATACCAAAGTAGCAACGCTAAAAGTTGCAGAAGTAGCGGAGCAACATGATGTAGGGAGAAAAATCGCACGTGTAGATCCTGACGTAGCTGAACGTATGGGTATTTCTACTGGCGATGCTCTAGAATTGTCATCACTTGGAAAGAAAAGCATTGTTCTAAGTTGGCCAGCAAAGGAGAGAGATAGAGGAAAGGGTTTGGTTCGCATTGATGGCTATACAAGGAATAAGCTTGATGTAGGTATTAACGACACAGTAGATGTTAGAAAAGTAGAATCAAAGGTTGCCAGAAGCATAACATTTGCGCCGACGGAACCACTCAGAATAGTAGGTGCCGAACAGTATCTTGTAGAGTACCTGAATGGGACACTAATGACCAAAGGCGATACAGTGCCTATAAACGTAATGGGTCAAAGAATAGACCTTGTCGTAATTTCTACCAATCCTTCAGGACCAGTTATCGTTAGCAACTCAACTAAGATTACAGTTTCTGAAGAAAGCGCAAAGGCAGTACAATTAACAAAAGAGGGTGGAGTTCCCTCCATTACCTATGAGGATATTGGTGGAATAAGAAATGAGGTAACTCGGGTCAGAGAAATGATAGAGCTGCCTTTGAGGCATCCCGAATTATTTAGGAGATTAGGAGTAGAGGCACCTAAAGGAGTCCTTCTTCATGGACCACCTGGAACTGGTAAGACATTATTGGCAAAGGCAGTAGCTAATGAAACAAATGCCAACTTTTACACGATAGGAGGGCCTGAAATAATGAGCAAATTTTACGGAGAATCAGAAGAGAAACTACGAAATATATTTGAACAGGCAGAAAAAAATGCTCCTTCTATTATATTCATAGATGAGATTGATTCTATTGCTCCAAAGCGAGAGGAAGTATCAGGAGAGGTTGAGAGAAGGATCGTTTCACAATTGTTATCATTAATGGACGGCATGTCTTCCCGTGGCAAAGTGGTTGTTATAGGAGCTACAAACCGAGTAAATGCAATTGATCCAGCACTGAGACGTCCTGGTAGATTTGACAGGGAAATTGAGATAGGCGTTCCTGATAGAGATGGTAGATTAGAAATATTACAAATTCACACACGAGGAATGCCCCTTGATAAAGATGTCAATTTAGAAAAGCTTGCTGATATTTCTCATGGTTTTGTTGGAGCTGATCTACAAGCGTTGTCTAAAGAAGCAGCAATGAGAGCGTTAAGAAAAGTGCTGCCAGAAATTGATTTATCATCTGAGAGCATACCTGCAGATACATTAAAGAAAATCATCGTCAATATGCAAGATTTTATGGATGTAATTAAAGAAATGGAGCCATCTGCAATGAGAGAAGTGTTTGTAGAGGTTCCAAATGTGAAATGGGAAGATATCGGTGGATTACCATCCATAAAGCAAGAATTGCAAGAAGCTGTAGAATGGCCTCTCAAATATCAAGGAGTATTTACATATGCTGATGCTACTCCTCCAAAAGGAATATTGCTTTACGGTCCACCGGGAACAGGAAAGACTTTGATGGCCAAAGCTGCAGCAAATGAAAGTGAAGCTAATTTTATTAGTATTAAAGGTCCTGAGCTTCTTTCAAAATGGGTGGGAGAATCAGAAAAAGGAGTGAGAGAAGTATTTAGAAAAGCAAGACAGGCGGCTCCTTGCATCATATTCTTTGATGAATTGGATGCGATAGCTCCCAGCAGGGGAGCTGATTTTGGCGATTCCCATGTTACTGAAAGGGTAATAAGCCAACTATTAACTGAGTTAGATGGACTTGAGATATTAACCAACGTGATAGTGATAGGCGCTACTAATAGGCCTGATATTATAGATCTTGCATTGTTAAGGCCAGGCAGGTTTGATAGATTGCTCTATGTACCTCCTCCAGATCGTGACTCCAGGATAGAGATAATAAAAATCCATACAACAAAGAAACCATTAGCTGAGGATGTTAAGGTTGAAGAATTGGCAGATCACACAGATAGTTACACAGGCGCTGATATCGCATCACTATCATCAGCAGCAGTTATGCTTGCATTGCGGGAACATGTATCAAAATATCAAGATCCAAAGGAAGCAAACAAACACGTACAAGAACTTAAGATCCATATGCGTCACTTTGAAGAGGCAATGAAGAAGATTAGGCCATTATCAACCCAAGAGCTAAATATGTACAAGCGAGTATCAGAAGAATTTGGAAGACCTGAGATTGCAACCAGAGGACGAAGTGGTATGGATACAAGCGATGCTGGTATTCCTCCTTCTCCTCCTGCTGAAACTTGATTTTTTTTATGGTAGGCTTTACACTTCCAATATGACAATATGCAATAATGCGTGCAGGATGTAATGTCAATCGCTCTAGTCTTATTACCTAGCATTTATACTTGAGTCACAGTCTAAAACAGACGGATGGATTATGACTGCTACTGCAAATCCAACTGATAATAAAAATAAAGGATACTTAACGCTTAGAGAGATCACACCAGAATGGTTTGATAGGTTGAATAAAATATTAAATGTAAATGATGAGGACATCATATATACGCTCTACTCTGAAATCAACGATTATAAAAAATGCATAGTAGGAGAGGCATATGGATATGATTCGTCCTATGTTATACAGAGAACTAAAAGAAATTGTCAAGAATGTACCGCAATGAGCGGTAACTTTTCATATGTGCTTAGACGATTCAATAACCACAAACTTGAAGAAATTATAGATAAATTTACAAAACACTGGAATGAAAAACATAGAGATGCTATTGCCTAAACTTTTATTTGCAGACCAACAAACTCTGATTTGAGGCATAAGAGTTCATGTTTCTTTATGTCAAATAACTTATCCAGAAGGACCAACCAGTGTCGTACAATTTGTAAAGTATTTTAAGAACATCTTTTAAAAAATTATGTTTAAGCCCTTGGAAAAAGATGTATGTATACTAGCTGGACCTTCATCTTATGATCTAGCTATAAAGATTGCTAAGGCCCTAGAAAGTATAGCAGATTTAGTACCAGTAGATGTTCATATATTTTCTGACGGTGAGACTAAAATCAAAATAACCAAAGATCTAAGAAAAAAATATTGTGTAATAGTACAGTCAACTTATCCACCTACAGACAGGCATCTTCTTCAAATGCTAATGATGATAAAAAAGTGTAATGATGATAACGCATCAGGTATATGTTCAGTTATTCCATATATGGCATATGCACGACAGGACAAAGCTTTTTTGGAAGGTGAAGTTGTCAGTATAGGAGTAGTAGCCAAGCTACTTGAAGCTGTAGGAACACAACAATTGATAACAGTAGATCTCCACAGCATACAAGCATTATCATATTTTACAATTGATGTTCAAAATGTATCTTCAATTCCTCCCTTAGCTAGTTATGCCATAAATAACATGAAACTCAGAAGACCAATAATAGTTTCACCGGATAGAGGAGGAGCTAAACGAGCAGAAGAATTAGCTAAGATTTTGAGAACTGACATGATAGCTCTAAAAAAATTTCGTGATAGAAGTACAGGTGAAGTAACGGTTGACAAAAAACTAGACTCTAATATCAGCGGTAGAGATGTGATTCTTATAGACGACATTATAAGTAGTGGCGGTAGCATAGTTAAAGCATGCAAGGTTTTAAAGGAAAATGGATGTCTTGAAATCTATGCTATGTGCACACATGCACTATTAATAGGAGATGCTCTACAACGAATAGAGGCTGCAGGCGTAGTAGAACTAATTGCAACAAATTCCATTCCAGGGCAATGTGCCAAGGTTGACCTATCTCCTACGTTATCTAATGCTATTGACGGCCTAATCGATGTATAGTCTGACGCTTGCTGTTATGCAGTAGTCATCTTACAACTATTGAATTTGAATATCACTGATGCCAACTGCCTGCAGAAACTAAATATCCAATATTAAATATGCATATTTATACGAAAATCGGTAATTTCGTTAAGGCTATCCATAATGTGTAATCTGTCTAGTCTCTAACTCTTTGACTTCATAGTTTCGTATATCGTTTTTAACACGATATATTATTGAGCCTTGTTGATATACTTGTTGATATCGCGATCAACAGTAGTAGAGATATCTACAGATCCAGATGATGACTATATTCGCTATTACTATTCTTATTGTCCATTCCAAACATTTTCGGAAAAACTTCCATACGTTCCCCCATATCTAAAGTGAAGATGACTATCATTTACCAAAAGTTTCTTTGTAGACGCCTGATCCATTCTAGTTGCCTCAACACCTTCAGGTAATTCAATTATTGCTCTATGAATCTTTCCTGTTACTGGATTTCTTATAGGCTCGAGCCATGCATCTACTATATAATCATCAGTATTATTGTTGCCAATAGTCATATGACTCCTAATGCCTTTTACTTCAAATCTAATCCGTGCTTTTCTTGGCTCATCATATTCTTCTATAATGCTCGCGTAGAGTGCGAAAGGACCGCCCCTACCCGCTTTCCCTGTAATAATTTTCGATAGTACATCAAACTGGCTGTCGTTAGTCCTATGGTCTATGTAGTATGATGCTTTACCATGGCCTTCATGTATAGGTCCAGGCCAAGAACCAATAAATGCCATATTAAGTCCATCTAGTTTGATATCATTATTATCAACATCACCAAAGTTGCCATCTATTACGTGAATTCCACTTAGTCCTTCACAATTTCCATGTGTGGGATTTGCATTAAATTGACACGGACATCCCCAGTCACAATTACAAGCATCCAAGTAGTATGCATGTATCTTCCAATTTGGTTTTGTCTTCGCTTGTCGTTGTGTCTTCATTATGTCTTATCTTTGAATAGTTGTTATACTATCGCTGTATATTTTTTAGCATTAGTGAGTATGTCTAACTTCATTCTATAGCATTCTTTTGCCAATGATAGTGCATGTATCGTTTCTCTCCTGTCTTGAGCGTTTGTAGCATGTAATTACAATACTTTACAATCAAGTTTCCAATATGCTAGACCAAATAATACGAGATCCTTTATTTTCCCAACGTCCAGAGTGTATTTAACATCAAAACTATTCCAATATTATCTGTTAACCATCGTATTGTGGTGATTGTTTCGGTAGATTAGATAAATGCCGGATAACATAATTCCGGTTGCAATTATTTGAAATATAGATATCTGTTCATACAAAAATATTGAAGCAAGAACAAGACCAAAGACAGAAGAAAGTGAAAATATCAACATAGTATTGATTGTTCCAATTCTCTTTAAACTATGCAAAAAGAAATATAGCGATGCAGCGAAACTAACAATTCCAAGCAGAAGAATGTATGGTATTTGTGGCATACTAATGCTTACTGGAATCCCTAAGAGAAAAACCAAAGCAAGTAGAATTATACCTCCAATAAACGACTTTAGTTGTATTATTTTTGTAACGTCTATCCGATGGCTAATAATTTTGCTTATGTTATTATCTAAGCCCCAAAATAATGTAGCACCAATGATAAGTAAATTTCCTGTATTTATCTTTTGCAGAGAACTATCAAATTGAAGGTTCGTTGTTACAATGACTAATCCTATTAGAACTAAGGCCATTGCGACATATCCAATACGATTTAGTTTTTCTTTAAAAAATGCCATAGCTAGTAGAATTGAAAAGATTATTTCGCCATTCGATAAAATGGAGCTATCTATCGCTGTGGTCTGTTTAAGACCAAAGAAGAACATAGCTGGTGCAATTACTGCACCAGAAATTGAAGCTGTAATTAGAAGTAGATAATCATTCCTTCTAAAGGAATATTTGATACGTTGTGCAACTGGAGTTAAAGCCAATCCAGAGATGAGATATACTAGAGAAGAAAGCAACATAGGGCTGATATTAGACAATATCGGTTTTGCAATTGTAGAGACTGAGCCGAATAGTAAAGCTGCTATAATTGCTGATAGGTAGCCAATCATCAGAGGTTTATCGTTCAGCAGATTGGCTCTCATATAGATGACAACAACCAATGGCTGTAGATAAATCGTTTCTTCCTTTTGGACATGACTACCAAATATTGCCTATGGCATTAATGAGAGATTACTTTTTTAAGTGTAAACAATATCTCTTACAAATTTCTTTCGTAATCATTTACTTTCGTAATCATTTATAATGTGTTACAAAAAAGCTTGAGGATGACAATGTTGCTCAATAGTATCGACGCTGCTCACGATATGAGCTCATGATTTATGTTTTGCGTTAATGCTATTTTACTAATTTTTCTTTTACATAGACTTACATTTTCTGTTAAAGCCTGCTCATGTAATCTCGTAAATTGGCGTCTTGCTTAACGACGCCTCAAAAACATAGTTTGTTGTGGTTTCTACTTCTTGTCCCTCTACTCTTTTTTTTCTCCATAATCAGCTTCTTTGACTGTCAACTATGTCTTTATTTAATTGCTATTATTACATTTTAGCTTTTACAAGTTAATCATGGAAAAACAAGATAATTTTTGTTGTTTGTTTGGCAGTATAATACCAACTAATACTCGAATTATTTCTCTCTACAATCTATATTATCTTTACCAACATTTGCTCAATAATGGAAGGGCAGAATATGAACCAGATTTATAGAATCATTTATTAAGAGATCTGTTGATGTCGACTAATAATGTTACAATAATTTCAGAAGGATAAGTAATATATAGAAATACAAAAATGATTTAACAAGTTCACATTAAAAAAGTGGACTCAATGTTATATAAGGTAAGTTGGGACTCTAAATTATTTGTATTTGTTCCTGACATTCTATTGAGATGAACAGTACCAAAAAGGTAAAAGTGTTTGCTAGCATAGTAGTGCTAGTTGCTGCGGTTTTTGCACAAACCGTCCATGCAGTCTTGGCTCAAGAGCAAGTTCTGATTGCAGTAAACGGTACTCTGATGCGTGGACTGGAGCTTGAACCAAATCTCGTAAACCTAGGTGCCACATTTGTTCGTGAAGACCGAACAGAGCCAGCCTATAGACTATATTCCGTTAATGATATACATCCAGCAATGGTACGTCTTCCGGCCAATGCAACCAACGGTGTACCTGTGGCTGTCGAAATATGGAGCGTTCCAGCCGATGGTGTTGCTACGTTGTTATCAAAAGAGCCGCCAGGCCTTTCAATAGGGAAGATTAAACTACAAAATGGCACAACAATGTTAGGAGTTCTAGCCGAACCAGCATTGGTGGTCGGTAGGAAAGATATTAGTAATTTTGATGGAAGCTGGAGAGAATACATAGCACAAACAGGAATACAACTAATTGATAAGGCCATACAATCATCGAATATGACTTCTCAACAGTCAGATGCATTGAAACAACTACGCACTGAGGGAGAATTATTGACCAAAAATGGGCACCTTAGAGGAGCAATAGATTCCTTGAACACAGCAGTAAAGATGCTTGGACTCAAAGATAGACTTTACTTAAATATACCTCTAGGATACACAGCGCCTTGATTGGAAGATTATTATAGAAAAAGTAGATAGCTACTTACAACCGGGTTGGGAAGATCAACCAGATAAGAAGACAAAAGTTCTTAGGGTTTACTTTAACAATCATTATGGTGGAAAGGCTGTTGTTAATGCACTACAGTTTAAAGAAATGACTGATATTGTGCTATCAGAAAATGAAAGAAATATGCACAGTCATATATTCTTTCTAAAAATCAGGTCTAGCCTAAAAAGTCTGAAAGTGTAGTTTGTGTTCAAGCTGAAGCTGAAGCAAAAATCTTTCCTACTACTCATTAGGTTAGCTATATCTTTCCACACAGATTTGCAGCTACTATTGCAAGATTAACCTTGTCTTTTTCTGTTTCTGCAATTCTGTTTAGATTCCTGGCCCACTACTCCTTTCTCTTGATATACTGGTTTTCTTCATATTATTGATTAGTATTGTTTGGTTTCAACGTTCTCTTTCCTTATTTCTATGTGATCTTAATTGCCTCTTTTTTATGGATATGGGTATAGACCGTCTAGTGTGGGAACAAGAAGTCAAAAACTTTTGATATATCGTGGGAGTAGTAGTTTAAGTGCTTCTAGATCTACTAATTTTATCTAAATTTGACAGACTGTATTTTTCCATTATCTGCTTTTACTATTATCTTATCAAAATTCATATCCTGAGGTTCTGGAGTAATCATAACTGATGAAAATGGACCCATATTCCCTATCTGTTGAATTCTTCCTTTCTCACCGAACTGCACAATTACATTGTTTAGTGATTCAAAGTTGTTATTTGATATCTTTACACTTATGGTCTGTATTGCTCCTGCTGCTTCGCTTCGTTGTATGATTTCTATGTTTAATCCATATCTTGGAATGAATACAGATAAGAATACTACAGCAACTATAATAAAACCCACTCTTATTGCAAGTTTGGTAATTCTAATTCGATTCCATCTTTTGGGAATCCCACTTCCACCACCGCTACCACTTCCGGCAAACGGTTCGTCCCATCTACCCATTGGATAAAATCCCTCATTATACATTAGCTGAGGCAGATAATAACAATTGCGTAGATTTTAATATTAATTTGATAGAATTATCATGCGTGAATTCAGTAGTAGACATGGCTACTTTATAGAGTAGTAGTAGAGGTTTATGTTAAATCGAAGATGACTTGTTTGAAGATCAATAACTTCTTCTTGCGTAAGAAGATCAATAAGTTCTGCTGAAGTACTTCTGCAACTTAACGATTCCTAGGGCTATATCTACTGCTTCCACTTCCATGAGCAAAAACCACTTCCAATTTTTACTAGCTCTGATAGCGTAGACAGGATTTTGCAACCATTACTAACAAGATTTACAGTCATTTCTCTCAAACCATATACACAAGAAGAGTTTATAAAATGCAGTTGAGATTCTAGAAAGGCAAGAGGGAACAGACATAGACATAGGTGTCCTTATTGCTCATGGTGTTATGATATAATCAAAAATGCAAACATAAGAGAACGTATTAGAATAGCTAGACTAGACTAGCGAATAAACATCACTCGAAAGTTCAAAAGTTTAATTAATCTGATTCTCAGGCTTTAATGTCATTATTATTAGATATCTTAATTTCCAGAGTAATCTTATCTCCTATTTTTATACCAAGTTCTTCAAATTCTGTTGCGTTCATCTTAAAGACAGTGGAATCTCGTGACGATTTATCATGTATACTGCTGTCACTACGAAATGCGCCTTCTATTGCTTCAGATATTTTCTTTGGTAAATCCTTCAAATCGTCTAACGAAGTAATGGGTATTGCTGTTGTTGTCATTCCAAAATGATTTTCTGGAAATCCTGCTTGTCTTCTAGTGGCAATAAAACTACTTCTAGTATCAGTCAATACGACGTAAACATAAGGACTACCATGTCGAGGGCCCTCAATTTCTGAGACGATTAACTCCTTTTTCATAATATAAGATAAATCTATCAATTAGATATATAGACATAATTATTATTATGTTGACACTCTTTTCAAGTCTCTTTCCTCTATGCTTCTGCCACTTATGAATCTAATATTGAAGGCTTCAACATGATAGACTCTATCAAATGGAGATATCATATATGCTGAATGTGCTGCTCGAATTAGATATTATTTCTTTGGCAGCAGAGATAGGTCGAACTGGAATCGAGTTTAACTGCTTCGTTAAGTATCACTGTCTGGAAGTTGTGGCGGCGCTACAATGGATGAGGTGGTGGCTGAAGCAGTTCACGTAGGAAAGATCATCGAGAGCATTCTACTGCTTGTTAAAAAAAAAATAACTCGGACCACTTTGTTAGTTTTGAAGCATGAGTTGTATGGCGAATTATTATCGACCTAAGGTTGGGATTTGGATGACTATAATTTATGTATGATTCTAATATGCCAAAGATGGAAGATACTAGCTACTGAGATATCTTTCTCATTTTCTTTCTTTTTAATATCCATTTGGAATTACAATGCATTGTAGTTTGTATCTTTTTCATCTAATTCTTTTTTTGAGTTAATCTCTTGTTTTAGTTATTGTCACTCGAAATAATTTCTTGGTTCTTATCCTAAGTTCTTTGATCTAGAGTATTATCAAAGGTTTAGGCTTAGCCAACGGACAAACTGCAGGGTTATTAAGCCTATTGTCAAAGATCAGAGGATTTGACGTAAAGGGATCGCATCGTGACGTAACAAGATCGGAATTAACGTAATAACATACCAAAATCATCGTGTTACGTAAATATTATTACGTCATTTTTTACTAACTGGCAATCAAAAATAAACCTAATATTACATCCAACGAAGTTATCTTTATAGGTTTCAAAATGTAATATCATCATTGTTATTGTGGCGTCAACGACTAATTATTCTCAATTCTTTTTCGTGAAGTCGAAGTCTATTAGGTTTAGATCTGCCGTATATGCTGTTTTTGTTATTATTACTAATAGTGACGTCTAATAGCAATGGGTCAACTTTAGAAGTAGAAGTTTCAATACGTTTGTCAAACTTTGGAAGAAGGATTTTGGAGTATATTGATTGTTGATGATAGTTACGATTAGAAGTAGTATTATGACTAGTATTAATAGACACTACAATTAAGATATTGCTCATTCTCATCATTTTTCTAAGTGAATATACGATCTCTTTTAGAAGGAATCTCGCTTCTCTACTATCAATATTAGGATCCTTTGTGAACATATCCAGTAATTCAGATACAATTATAATTTTGGTATCATATTTCTTGATTACTTCAGCTAATTCATAAATGATTAAGTTCGCTAACTGGTATATTGTAAATGCTCTACTTACTATTATTCTTTGTAAAATATTCTTAATATTCAGTCCATATTGCCTTGCGAAGTTTATACACTGATAAACATCTGAATTATTTCCTGCATCTATTAATATCACATGAGGAGAATCAAATCCACCTTCTCGTCTTGACATTAAAGCACGCACATATAGTCTAGTAAGTAGCATGTTTGCATGTTCTTGTTCCCCAAAAATACATAGGCTTTCGCCAACTGTAAGACAATTTAGGCAAGAATCTATTTTTTTGATATCTAGAGGAGCAAATCCAATAAAATCATATGCAGTTTGTAATAACTGCGGTCGTATTGGTTGCAGTTGTTCTTGTTGTAGTAGCGACTTGCCACCGTATGATCCTATAGTAGTAGGGATACAAACATTAGTATTCTGTTGCTGCTCTTGTAGTTGTGCCTGATCCGATCCGAATTTCCATTTTCTCTTCATAGACTTTGAGAGTGATGAGCCACATTTTGGACATTCTTCTTCTATAGATGCAAAAAGATTCTGAGACGAACCTCTTAGTTCCTTTAATAATATTCCGCATCTTGAACAAAAGTATTGCATAAGCTGAGCAGACTTCTCCTATGGGACGGTATTGTTACCGTATATTACCTATAAGAATAATGTAAGTTGCCGAGAGGGGGAGGATTACTTCTTTATCAAATGTTTGCTTGAGGAAAAGGTGGAGATATATTTTTCTTTCTCATTGAATTATTAGCTGTGTTTGTTGAGTTAGACGTGATAATATGGCATGGTTCATTATTTATGCAAACCTTTGTAACAGGGTTTGTCGTCAACACATGTCGTTGATGTAAAATTAGATTCTATTTTGACAACAATTGGAGGTTGTTGAATGTTTCCTGCTACTTCAAGCATTAAAACTGTTGAATCGGAAACGATCATAAAGATAATGATAAGATAAACTCAGACCAAATTGTTGAATCAAGTTCAACTTATGCAGCATCCAACATGTCTAGTCTTCTATTGCTGTTCGATACTGGACACTTAGCTATTGATATAGGTAAATTCAAACATGATGCACACCAAAAGCATGATCCACATATCAAGAAGTGTATTTGCATGTAAGAAGGCTTTTTATTATTTTTGTTATAGATACCTGCAGCGGCGGCAATTTCATAGAACACCTAGACTCGTCTTTCTTATCTGAAGTAGAACAGATCAAGAGGTTTATTATGATGTTTCTTTTAAGCCATGATATGCAGTTTGGTTTACAGCACCCCAACTTTAGTTTCGATTATAATGGCCATGATACGTCCCAGATGGTTGATTCCTTAAAGAATCTTGTTGCAAAAGCGGAAAACGCAGGCTTTGATTCGTTCTGGGTGATGGATCATTTCCATCAGATTCCAATAGTTGGGAAAAAAGAAGAACCTATGCTTGAAAGTTGGACAACCCTGTCAGTTCTAGCTGGAATAACCTCAAAAATAAAATTGGGAACACTCATGACAGGCATTATCTATAGACATCCATCTGTTTTAGCAAAGATCGGCGCAACATTCGATGTTCTAAGTAAAGGAAGATTGTTTATGGGGATAGGAGCAGCTTGGAATCAGGAAGAATCCTTAGCGTATGGTATACCTTTTCCTTCAGCTAAGGAGAGATTATTAAGATTAGAAGAGACTATCCAAATTATACGAAAGATGTGGACTGATGAGCCTGCTGCCACATTTAATGGCAAATATTACCAGATTAGCAATGCATATTGTAATCCTAAACCAATACAGAGACCTTCGCCACCTATTATGGTAGGTGGAAGTGGGGAACGCCACACTCTAAAGATTGTAGCAAAGTATGCTGATGCGTGCAATCTATTTGGATCTACTGAAACAGTAAAAAGAAAACTGAATATTTTAAATGAACATTGCAAGACTGTAGGTAGAGACTATGATTCAATTCTGAAAACTAAACTTGGTATTATAGTGATTGATGACGAGGAGGAAACGGCAAAGAAGAGAGTCCAACAGGTTACTAAAGGAATGCCCGAGGAACAAATTAGAGAATTTGCGATATATGGAACGTCAGAAGACGTACTAAACCAGATAGAAGTACTTGAAGAAGTTGGTATTCAGTATCTCATAGTTGATCTAGAGCCATCTAGAGAACTTGAAGAATTAGAACAATTTGCAGACAACATAATTAAGAAGATATCTTAATTTTTAACCCAGAAAACTATGTTTGTTAATGATTCTTGCTGTCTTTCATTTTCTTCTTCTTGTATGCCTATCTTAGGCATAGACTTTCCTGATGCAAACCTATAGCATCATCCACTACTGTTGCATTTGTTAATAGTTCAAGTTTCATAGATAGCATTCTTTGGCTACAGATAAGACTAGTATAGCAAGATAACTAATCATGCAACAGGACAGTCTCTTGGAAATTGTTTTACCGCATCTATTACCAATGCTCTTTCTTCTCTTATTACTCTATTATCTTCCTTTAACTCATCTAATAGAGACAATCAGATATAAAAGTTGAAAATAACAACAGTTATAATTCAGGGATTTGCTTTGCAGAAGTTCTGTATCAAGACCATCGTATTCCTTATATCTCATATTCGTAAAACACTTGTCATGAATGTTTTTCATCATTTTTTAATGCACTTTCGTCCATGTATATTATTTCCCAAAGATGTTTATTAATGTCCTCAAAACTACGTCCATACATCCATCCGTGGTCTTGCGGTTCTCTAGATTCCTTGCCTCCAGATTCTAGAGCTTTGTTTATCATTTGATCTACTTTTTCTCTGCTTTCTACGGATAATGCCACTATCACCTCTGTATCTTTTGAAGTATCGCAAATCTCCTTTTTAGTAAAAGTCTTAAAAAATTTTTCAACCAAGAGCATGACAAATATATCTTCACCAACAATCATACAAGTTGCGTTCTCATCAGTAAATTGAGGGTTAAACTTAAAACCAAGTTTGGTAAAGAAATCTATTGTATTATTGAGATCTTTTACTGGTAAGTTTATAAAAATTTTTGTTACCACTGTGTCAGAATAAGGATTGAAGACTATAAATGCTTTCAATTATGCTAACTCTACAGCCCACAGAATTAATGCCACTTCTGGGCAGGAGCCCCTTCTTGTTTCTCAATCTTAGCTTCGCCCGAATGTCTTTTAACCCTTGACCCAAACAGAATTCCAGTAAGGACTGCAAAGACACCTGCAACTATACCATACATAAACACTTGATCTGCCATAAGTCTATTAGACTAGTGTGAAATAAAGATAATGCCTGTATATCAACTGTATATCCATATGTATGTCAATTCAATTACGAATAGCAATAATGACCAATGGATAAAGAGATCCGCCTAGAAAACTTTTATTTTATTTTTATCTAGAAGGCAAGAAGAATACTGCTTCACATTCGCAATGACCATTGATCTTTACTAATCTTCCACATTTTGGACAGGTAGATAGCGGTGCAGGCCCTGATGATGGATCTTCCTCATCCAACTCATATCTAAAAATGACAGTAGACATAATTACTATAGGTCAATATAGTATATAAGATTTTTATAGAAAATACATTCATTTCTCACTCAAAACTGTTGGTCTTGTAGGCTCTTCAGGAACCCTTGTTTGACATGAAGTACAAAAGATAACAAACAATAACATTTTAGTTCTGAAAGTAGATAGTTATTGTTGAAATTATCTATGCTTTTTTGGCTATTTGCAGGCTGTCTATAATCCTTTGTATAGCTGGTAAATGCTTCTGGTATTCTGACTTTGACTCAGAGTAAGATATAGTATATACCTTATCATCTTTAATTGTCCATATATTCATTGATTCAAACTGTGATATGAAGGAGGGATCAAGACTTGTAAAAGTATACACTATCCTATGTGCCGGATTACCCGATAGAGTAGTCATATTTGATTGAAGAAGCTTAAAGTCAGGAAGATTTCTTGCTATCGCCAAATTCCCTTTTGTAAGTGAATCTAAATTAGTGAGTTGTGATGGCAACGGTTGAATAGATATGCTCACAAACGGTGACAGCGGCTGGTGTTCGCTTGTTATCGCAGGTTCAAATTCAACTACAGTATGATTTGAAATATGCTTTTCAATAGCTTTCCATTCGGAAGGATGTTTAATTTCAACTCCTAAAATAGGATTTTTATAGGTCAGAAATTGTGCGTTCGTGTAATTAGTTGTCGTTGACATATTCATGGACGAACCCATATTCATAGACATGTTCGATTGTGCGGAGACATTCCCAGAAAAATAGGGAAAAAGAAGTACTACTAATGATGTTGCCAATACTATTAACATTATCGATATAGGCATTTGAATTATAATCACGTTTATTTTGATTGGTATATAAAAGATTTCTTATGTTAAACATCAATATCTTGCATTATTCACTGCATGCTACTTTCTTGTGCTTATGAAACTGAATATCAGTAGGATGAGCAGTATTATGATTGAGCAAGTAGCTAATTAGTGCTTATAGGTCCATGAATTTAGAAACAAGTACCTCTAAATATAATCTGAAACTAGGAGATATAACATACCCTAATAATCAATTAAAAACTATTGTATTTACAATAATGATGAAATGTAATAGACATACAAAACATAGCATCACATGTTATCTATCGCATTATTTGCAGCTATACTATTTTTGCTTCTTCCGAATAACTCTTATAAAGAGGCCCAAAATGCATTTGCAAGAACAACTTTATCCAACGAGTCTAATCGTGTTGTTTCTGAGATTATCTCTAACCTAGGGAGCAATAATCCTGATAGGGTAGTAGGTGGCTTTCATGCACCATCTTTTAATGTATCCAGATCAATGCCTGATATTCCAGCACCAGGAGAGAATAATTTCTTAGTCGCTCAAGAAAAAGATTTCAAGATTTTTTATCCCCGAGTTGGATAAAGAATACTGCTCCCTAGGTAGTTCCGTTAGGGTGGAGATGATTCTGATTGTGATGATGGTGATGATGATGATGATGTTGAGTTTGATGATGGTGTTGAGGCTGGAATACCACATATTTCTGACTCAGTTGAATTAACAAAATTCAGACTTGGATTGTCTGGATTGCACATTTTTGCTTTTTCTTCTGGTGATATTTGTTGGGCTTCACTTGAACTATAAGATCCAAATTCCATTACCGTATTTGCAGCAATAACAGAAGCAATAATTGTAAATACCATTCTAACAGAGATTTTTTGGGTAATATCCATTTTCTGTGTATCATCGTGCAGCTATATATACATGTATTGATTATCTTTTCTGTTTACTGTTGCAGTCTTGACTTCATCGATACCGACCCTCTTGCTAATCGATTTGTCAACTGGGATAGATAGTAAGTTCTCCCTAGTAACTTGTTTTTGTCTTTGCTGATTATAAGCTTTCCAATCCTGACTTCTCAATAGGAAGTTTTGATAATAGATTTATACAATATTTAATTAAGCAATACGTGAGCCCAGCTAGCTAGAGACAACTGCAAGTACAAGTTTCTGACAAAAAACTAAAAGGAATCAATTGGTATAACTACGTCAGAGATAGAATTTATTCGCATATTTGGTAAAAAAAGTGCTTCCATATTTTAATAAAGGAATGTGAAATATATTGTTAGTCGATGAATTTTTTTGTATAGAGATAGAGAATGTAGAAATAGACTTGTATCGTTACCAGATTACTCTTCTTCAAAATACCTTCAATTATAAGACATATATGAACAGAAAAAAAGGTCACAAGGATAATTGAATTTACCTCCTAATAGTAGAATGAAATATGAAAAGCATCACATGGTATGAATCATGGATATTATTTAGACATTGAATAGGTGTTCAAATGCATAAAACTAGCTATCTATTTGCGCCACGTAGGTTGAAGAGAAAAGTTATCTTGGACGTTGATCCTGGAATAGATGACGCAATAGCCATTATTACAGCCTTAAAATCCAACAATATTGATATTGCAGCAATTACGACTGTAAGTGGTAACGTTGATTCAAAGATCGGTGCTCTTAATGCACGTTATATACTGAATATACTTGGCAGATTGGATATTCCTGTTATTCAAGGAGCTACAAGACCGATTCCAAATAAGAGGCTATCTGTGAAGATCCAGAGAAGCCTAGAAGAGATTCACGGGAAAGGAGGGTTAGCCGGCACAAATATGGATATTTTTAAGAAAGAATCACCGGTAACAACAATAACCTTTCATGATTTTATAGAAAATGTTTTGACGAAATATAGAAATGATGAAATTTCAATAATAGCTACCGGACCATTAACTAATATCGCAACCGCGATAGTCGAGAATCCATCCCTCATAGACAGGATACATGAGATTGATATCATGGGCGGGGCATTCGGTTTAGCAAGCAAAACTTTTGGTAATGTTACACCATTCACAGAATTCAATTTTTATTGTGATCCAGAAGCTGCAAAGATAGTTCTTAATTCTGAATTAAATCTAGATATCAAGATTGTAGGACTTGATCTTACTCAAAGTCCAAAATGTGCTGTAGACACTAGATTTCTGAAAAAAATTCTTAAATACGACAGTCCTACAGCTAGGTTTGTTGCATCCTTACTAGGTTTTGCAATTTCAAAAACTAACCTTTTTTACCTACATGATGTTTTTGCAGTAATGATGTTTCAAAAGCCATCTTTATTTAAATTCAAAAGAGGCAACATTGACATTATGCTTAAAGGACCTAGTCGGGGACATACAAAGTTTAGCGAAAATAATGTCTGTGGAAATGTTTGGGTAGCAGTAGCGGTAAATGAGCAAAAATTCAAAAATATTCTTCTAAATCTTCTTTTAAAGTAAATGAACAACTACTATAGACAGAGATGGACACGAAAAAAAACTGAGGATCTGATTTGTCTAAGTTAGGGCAGCGAGATTCATAAGTGATTTTGCTCTTGTAGAAAGAGATATAGACAAGTTTTATATAACTGGCTCTTCTCTTGATGACGGTGCTTGTAGGAAAAGTCTTCTAAGAAGAGGATTAGATAGAGCTGAGTAGAAGATATGACAATAATTGGATGAGGGATTAGTCATTTAGAAATGCCAAAACAGTGCTTTTATCTTCCTGTAGAGGTTAAAGATACTGAACTTGTAAGACAAGGAGTTCTCTGGCTTTTCAAGAATTCTAAATACTCTGGTGGGTGGCTTGCTGTTAATGTCATTAAAAATATCGAAAATATTTCAGCATATTCTGGCCTAGCCAAATTCGGTAAATTAATAAATCCTCCTCATTGTGCTGAAATCAATGGGGCATTAATACATTTAATTACTGAACAGATGATACCAGAGAATGGTAAACGTCGACCATTGTTAGCCATTCATCCTAACAGAAAACTGCTTTACAAATTAGACAACATTTCAAATATAACTCAAATGACAGTAGCTCCTTTTATTGGAAAGGAATTAGAATACTGGGTTAAACTTCATAATGCTATTCAATTACCTGAAAATGATAATAATACTTCTGACGAAGATGTATCAATACAATTAACGAATCATAACGGTGTTGTTATCGCCGCGCTTGAAGACCTTAACAGAAAAGTGGATCTAACACAAAACCTGTGGGAAAATAAGGTCAAGTTTGAATCAATTGCTTTATTCTCCATACTTAATGATAATGGAGTAAATTATGATCCTCGAACTGTCAAAGAATATTTGAAATCTAACTTGGGATGGGACCCATTAGCTGCTGATCAGGCCTCCAAAGTTGCTGAACAAATAAGATCAGGGAATAGATATAAGCAGTATAGAGAAGATGTAGACAAATATGTTAGTTATTGGGCAGATGAATTTTCTAAGAAATAGTATCAGTTTTTTACATTATCGCCTATTGCTATGAACTATGTAAAGTCTAGGAGCTGAGGCGCTTGAACTCTCCTATGATGAAGCTAGATCCTAGGGTAAAGATGACTACATAAAGGATATCTGTCAACAGCTTAGTAATTGTAATTAATAACGTTTTAGGTAATAAGGCTAGTCTGTATATAATTCATATATATCCTCGTTCCAAAGTCTACTCCACCTTCTCATATAGGATATCATTACTGATATGTAAATTGCTAGAAACACTGGCATACTATGTGGAAAGGGAATAAGAAAGGCGGCAAGTAGATTTATTCCGACTAAGATCAAATACAGTAACAAAAATTTTCTTAGCTTTTTTATTCTACAGGCAGCCCATATACTGAGTATTGGTACTACAACAAAAACTGATTGCCAACTTATACTTCTTTCAATTCTTTTCTTATTCATTTCTTTGCATATACATTCTCCCTTTGTAGAATTATATGGTAGACCACTAAAAAGTATACGTTCGATTACCTAAATGTAAATCGAAGAGTAGATAGTTTTTCAGATCTAATACTACTGTTCCAGCATAGAATAATTTCTATTTGTAGACTCAATTTTACTTCCATTGAAACCTAAAAGACTGACCTTGAATGATATCTTGCTTTACCCATCTTGCTATAATTCGTTCATTTCCATCTTCGTTTACCATTACAACAGGTTGTACTTTAGAGAGTTTTATTTCATCACTTTCCAAGTTTACAACATACACTTTTGGGGAACCCATGTGTCTAGGATTATTGATAGTTATTACAAATTTGCGGCAGTTAATACCAAAATAATTTTCAAAATAGCCTTCTGATTCTTCGACCTCATACTCTAAAACAAAATACCGACGAGGTCCTTTCTTGCCTTTAATGATAGGTCTACTGAATATAGAAGTGAATTCTTTTTGATAGGGCTTATCTACATTGATACTTGAAATCTTTAACGGCTTATTATTTTCATCATATATTTTAATATTGAGTTCAGAAAATGATTTCTCCGTGTCTGTTGCTATTCCATGCAAAACCTCATTTATGGGATTATCCGAGATATTTTGAATCTCATAAATTCTTTTATAGTGTGTGAGCATTGATTTAGAATCTTTAATGTACATTTCTACTTCTATCAACGGATAAAGAGTAGTTTTCCTACTCTTGATTATCTCGCTATTTAACTTGCTCCTTTGATACGAACCTTTAGTTGGTGGTCTTGGATTACCAAAATCTTTTCCATAGGCTGAATAAATTAACAATGTTTGTCCATGTTTTATCGTAAAATCGTGTACTGGTCTTATGATCTGTTTGTACTGGTCTGATAACTCTCTTAGATCCTCAGCTGCCCTTGCACTTAATAGAATATGTCCATCATCTCCGATATCCATAACCCTTCTTGCAATTATGATTCCTGGACCCCAGATATTTCGATTATTGAGAATATCATTAACTACAAAAGCTGGTCCACTGTGTATTCCTATTCTAACACGTACTGTTTCAGAAGGGAGCTTCGCTTTGTTATATTTGGCAAGTTTCTCATGCAGTTCAATTGCTAGGTTGAGAGGAAGCTCGGGTCCTTGAAGAAATCCTATCAACATACCGTCTCCAGTAGGCATGACTAATTTGGTATCTCTTGGTGTAAATTTGAAGGTAGCACAGTCCGTCATAGTGTTGTTAAGAGTTTCAATTTTTTTTATCTGTGTCTTGGTAGAAGTAACAGGATCTGACAAACCTACAATATCTACGAAGAAAAAGTTTGCATGAATTATGCTGCTAGGTCTACTGATTCCACTAGTTTTGAGCGTCATAATATATCAAACAATAATGACATCTGCATTTGAGTTTTCAGATGGAGCAGAAGGAGAGACACCTATTGGCTTTCTTGTAATGGGGGCGATATACTACCACCAACTGCAAACTTTGAAAAGTGCCCTGTTTTTAGAGTATAACCGCATGCATTTTCATTGTCTGTTCCCTTATCTCGTATAGGTTTAATTGATGTTTTCCAACTAGCCTCATGAGCGGCCGTAGCTACTGATTCATTAATGGATATTAGCCTAATATCTGGACAGCCGTCAGCAAGCTTAGTTATATTAAATGCTTTGCTTACGAGTATTTTGATCTCTGGTGATGATGCAAATGATTTTGGATTTGAAA
>Ga0193734_1000021_pt1 | contig 23559 bp, 16 predicted proteins | sample U1m1metaG_FD_145079 | JGI IMG/M metagenome (GOLD analysis project Ga0193734, IMG submission 145079) | Soil microbial communities from a riparian zone of the East river system, Colorado, United States - U1m1 | ecosystem: Environmental > Terrestrial > Soil > Riparian zone | place: USA: East River... | reverse complement strand
GAATTTATTAGGTAATAGTTGATTTGCTGGGTTTGTAGAAGCAGATGGTAATTTTTATATAAAAATTACGGAATTTAAACCTAAATCTGATACTAGAATAAGATCTATTAGTGAAAATATTAGTCTTAGATTTAAATTAGATCAACGTTTATATGATAAACCTACTTGTTTAACTATGTTACCTATTATGGAAGAAATTGCCAAGTGTTTTTTATGTAATTTATCAGAATATAAAACTTTAAAAAGTGGTCAAGTTTTATCAATATCTGTTACAAGTATAAGTAAATTAAAAATTATAATTGAATATTTTAATATTTATAATTTATTAGGTATAAAATATGATGATTTTTTAGATTGAAATAAAGTTTATCAAATGTTTGTTAATAAAGAACATCTTACTTTAGAAGGTAAACAAAAAATAAAAATAATTAAATCAAATATGAACAGCAGAAGAATTATCTAAATAATGTGCCCTCTTTAAATTTAACTATATGCTGGAAATTTCTTTATATTAGAACAATCAGCAGGAAACCAATAAATTTATAATTGTTTTAGTAGGTTCCTCAGAGACTATAAGTTGATAGCTAATACGTTAATATTATTCGTTATTAACCTATTATCTAAGATATAGTCCAATTAATGTAGTAATACATTAAATATAATGACATATTTAGGAAATCATACTAGCGCTGTACAAAAAGGTTTAAATTTAGGTGTAGGTTTATTTATAGTTTCTGAAGCTTTATTTTTTCTAGCTATTTTTTGAACTTTTTTTCATAGTTCATTATCACCTAATATAGAATTAGGTGCTCAATGACCTCCTATGGGTATAAATGGTATTAATCCCTTTGAATTACCTTTGTTAAATACTATAATATTATTGTCATCTGGTATTACAGTGACATATTCTCATCACTCTATTATACAAGGTAATAGAAAAGGAGCTTTATATGGTTTAGTTTATACAATTTTATTAGCTGTATTATTTACAATTTTACAAGGTGTAGAATATACAGTTTCATCTTTTACTATATCTGATGGAATATATGGTTCTTGTTTTTATTTTGGAACGGGTTTAACTTAAGCTCGTTAACTAGGTGAATTGCAAAAATATATTATATAATATATTAAATTATAATACAATTTGCAGCGAAACTTTAATTAAGAACGTTCAACGACTAAAAGGGTAAAATCCTTTCACGAGTACCTAGGTTATATATTTGATTATTTAATAAATATATTTATTAAATAATTCCAAATTATATATAAGACATAGTCTGAACAACAGATAAATCTGTTGAAATAGAAATAAATACTTCTATGTTAACAATATTTGTTTCACGGGTTAATAAGTAAAATTTTTACTAATAAAAATTGTTTTTTTTCTACTTTTATTAATAAACTTTGTCCTTATTGAATAACTGGTTTTTCATATGCATAATCCAGTTTTAGTCTAAGGATTTCTAAAGTTAAAGAAAGGAAAACAGGATGACGTGTTTTACCTATATTTTTAATTGAATTATATAAGAAAGATATATTAATACTTAAACGAATCCAAGCTTTTTTTGGTCTAGGTATTATATCTAAACGTAAAAATGGTAATGTAGTTTATTTTGTTCAGTCTTTTAATGATTTAACTAAAGTTTACCTCATTTTGAGAATTATCCTTTATTAAGTAAAAAAAAGCTGATTTTTTATTATTTAAAATGATTATTAAACTTTTAAATGATAAAGCACAAGCATGAATGGAAGATTTACAAAAAATTGTAAATATAAGAGCTTCAATGTATAAAGGATTATTTAAAAAATTAAGTATAGCTTTTCTAACACAAATTTAATTGAGAGACCTTTGGTTAATATTGAGCGAATAAATCATTTTAATTGACTTGTTGGATTTGTTGATGGAGAAGGTTGCTTTTATGTTAATAAAAAAAAAATAAATATATTATTAGGTTTTCAAATAAGTTTATCTTTTTCTATTTATTAACATTCACGTGATGAAATATTACTTAAAAAAATAATTGATTTTTTAGGTTGTGGTAAAATTGAAAAGGTTAATAGAGACCAAATTCAGCTGTTTTTGTTGTATATAAATTTAATGATATTTGTGAAATAATTATTCCTGTTTTTCAAAATTATCCTTTACAAGGTATAAAATATAAATATTTTTAGATTTTTGTAAAATTGTTGATTTTATGAAAAATAAAGTTTATTTAACATCAGAAGGAATAAAACAAATAGAGATAATTAAATCTGGAATGAATAGAGGTAGAATTAATAATTAATTTTCATATTGGTTAAATTATATGTAGCCCCTATTAAATTATAAATACTAAATAAAATTTTATCTTTTATAGAAAATAGAGTAAATTGCATAAATATCTTATCAATATTATTATAAGACAATATGCAGCCAACCATATATATAATAAAAAGAATAATACTTGGTATATATTATACCGGTATATATGTAGGTTCAACGACTAATATTGAGTACTTTATTTACAATAATATTGACCTTAATACTCTATGATTAAGTATAAAATTAATTATATTTAATTAATGATATAGTCTAAACAATAACGTAAGTTATTGAATAATTATGATTTGTACATGTAATAGTAGGAACTGCTTTTTTAGCAGTAGGCTTATGACGTCTACTTGCTTATCATTTTACTGATCATCATCACCTCGGGCTTGAGTCTGGTATATTATATTGACATTTTGTTGATGTAGTATGACTTTTTTTATTTATTTCTATATATTATTGAGGTTATTAAAATTTAAATATATTTAAATTTTAATAAACATACAAATATTTATTTTATGTTTTTATACTTTATAATATTTTGCTTCTTTTTTTTTTATTTTTTTTTTTAATAAGATATATACATGAAAATATCTCGTATATAAACATATTATACTATGCCACAATTAATACCATTTTATTTTTTTACAACATTGAATACTTTTATTTTATTAATTATTAATGGAATAATATTATTAAATATTTTATTCATTATTAGTTGTTATTTATATTATATATATAAAAATTATAGTTTTTGATATATATATCTAAATATATATGAAAATATTCCGTATATAATAATAACTATTATTATATTGAAAATATTCTTGATTCTAGCTTTAATTATTTTTACTGGTGAAGCTTATGCTGAGACTCCTGAAATTGATCTTGAAGAAATATTTTTTGAAAAAAAAACAAATTTTTATAATGATAAATTAGAATTTGATACCAAAGCAAATAGTTTTTCTAGTTGATTTAATGATCATATTGCTCAGGTAGAATTTCAAAATGGTAGACCTATGCCACAGTTTAAACTTATGACTGAGTCTATGAAAGCAAATGAGTCTCTAGAGGATCATTTATTAGAAAGAATACCTGCTGAGGGTAATCTAATACATGATCAAGCAGGGGTAATGTTGGTTAGAGTTAGCGAATTGGAAGCTATGGATGCAAAGATACATGCTATTTCACATATTGATTTTAACAATTCAGAGTATCAAAAATTAACAGTTCACTTCATGCAATATAGAAGTTCATGTAAAGCTGTTAAATGATACGCGCTGAAACATCCTAATAAAATTTTATTAGGTTTGGATCTGAAAAATAGATTTTTTTAATTATATATTTTAGCTATAATAAATATTTTACTCTTATAGTCAATAACTATAATAAGTATTATTATATAAGCTATATTTAATATTATTTTTTTTTATATGAAAAAAATTCAAGTCTTATAAATATATTAATTATTTTATATTATATATAATTTGTCTTTTTAATTAAAATAAAATAAAAATCCTAAAATTAAAAATTAATAAACAATTAATTTATTAATTTATTTTGTGTTTTTACACAAAAAGAGACTTTAGTTTAATAGGTAAAACATGTGACTTTTAATCATTATCATAAGGGTTCAATTCCCTTAAGTCTTAAAAATTATTAAATAAAAATTCTTAAGACTTAATTAATAATTTTTTTAACGAATTTTTAGATAAAATTAACTTTAAGGTTAATAATAAAAAAATATAAATATATAATATATTACTATATATTACATAATAATATATTACAATATAATATATTAAATATAAAAAATACTTTAAACTAAACAGCTATGAGTTAATGGTAAACTAATCGTCTTCCAAACGAATAATACCGATTCGAATTCGGTTAGCTGTATAAAATTGATAATTTATTTAATAATTTAAAATATATAGATTTTTATTCGATTAGTTTTAATTTAATTTAACAGGGTTAATAACTTAATAGGTAAAGGATTTTCTTGTCGAGAAAATAGATACCGGATCGAAACCGGTTTAACCCGTTTATTTAATTTTTAAGGAAAAGTCGCTATAGGTAAAGCAAGATATTTGCTAAATATTGTGTATTATACACTTAGATGTTCAAATCATCTCTTTTCCGTGTTTAAATAGAATTAAAGCTGACATTGTTATTTAAATTGGTTAATAAATATTTTAATTATATAATTTTTATATTACAATTTTTAAGAATTTAAATACTTTACAATATAAATTAAACATACAATAAATAAAAAGTATAGATAAATATTTATTTATACTTTTAAATTAATATAAAGTTTATTATATTTTTTTTTAATAATTTAAAACTATTTATTATATAATATTATTAAATATTTAATTTTTTAATTATAATTAGGTTTCTTAACTTAATTAGGTAAAGTATACTTTTGATAAGAGTAGGATTAGCGTTCGAGTCGCTGAGAAATCATATATTATACATTATATATTTATAATAGAAGAGTATAATTTAAAGGTAAAATTTGAAGCTTCAAACTTCACATTCTCAGTTCAAATCTGAGTGCTCTTGATTAAAATTAGATTAATAATTAAATAGAACTTTTATTGTTAAAATTTTATTATAAAATAATAAAAAATTAAATTAAAACTTTAATTTAATTTTTTAATTAAATGTTAAATTGATTATTAATAATATAATCAATTATATTATTAATAATCTAAACAAAATATTATATAATATTTATTATATATAATATTTACATAAAATTGCATAAAAATTTATAGTATACTATAATTTATTTAAGAGAATTGGCCGAGTGGTTTAAGGCGACAAGCTTGAGACTTGTTAAATTATTATTTCATCCGTTCGAATCGGATATTCTCTGAATTTACTTTATACAGGTTAGAGCCAGGTTGGTTAGGCGTCTCAATTGGGATGAGGAATTGTTATGTTCGAATCATAATAACCTGATAATAATAAGTTTATTAAATATTTTTAATAGATAAATAAATTTATTATTTATATGTAAGATGTTTTTCTTGATAATAAGTTAATATCAAGGCAAGTATAAAAAGAAACTATTATGGAAAATTAGCTATATATTAAAGATAAATATATCTAAGATAAATCCAATAAGTAAACAAAGTGAATTGAAATATCTCATTAACTTTAGGAAAAGAAATCAAACGAGATTTTATAATTAGTCTTGACTAATATAAAAAAGCTTATAAGTAAAATGGATAATATCTGTTTGAAAAAAGGGGAACCTTCCTCTAAAGCTAAATATAATATATAAGCAATAGTGAATAGTACCGAGAGGTAAGATTTGAAATAGTAGTTTTATAAGCAGCTCAAATAAAATTTAAATAAATATTTAGAGCGTACCTTTTGCATAATGGGTCAGCAAGTTAATCTTAGAAGCAAGCGTAAATAGTATTAGTTTAAACATACAATATATTTAAAGCCTAGATAAACCAATTATGAAAAAATGAATTAGTTTCTAAGTTTAGACCCGAAGGCTAGTGATCTTACCATGATCAGGGTTATAAAGGCCCGAACGGGTAAAAAATTAAGGATGAGCGCTTAATTAAGCCCGAGTAAAAGTGAACCTTTTGCTAAAAATCATCAAATTGACGGGAAACTCCTAAAGCAATCTTAACTAACTAAATATAGTAATATAATTTAGGGCGCAGGTAATGACTCGCGATATAGTAAAATAAAGATTGATTAACGTAAGTTAATGGACAATCCGCAGCTAAATACCATTATTGGTGTAGAGTTCATCGACTAAAAGGTGATTAGCGTAAGCTTAAAATATAGTCAAGCCTCACCCTAAAGGGTGCAGGATAATATAGTTTTTATTTTTATATTTGATTAAAGCATAATTAATGGATAATTTAATATTTGATATGTTATATACTCTATATATTATTAGTACTTTATTACTATCAAGTTAGCTTGAATAATAACAAATATTTATTCTAAATAAATACCCGTAATAGCCAAAAAGCAAAGTATAAGTAGAAAGATACTCGAGTCAATAAAAGGTTAGCACCCTAATTTATTGATAGAGTTGAAAAGATAATTATTTAAAGTCACTTAATATTAATTTTTTAAGATTTACAGCTACAAAAACAATATTATTTATACAAAAATCTTTTTCATCAAGTGCAAAAAACAATTTTAATAATGTAAAACGACAAATAATATATTATGATGCTGATGCATAAAAAATCAAAATATTTGCGAATAATGGTAAAAAATAGGGGTTTATCGCTGACTAAATAATTTAAATGGTAATACATATATAGGAAGTCCTATTAATTTAAGTGTAAGATTCTATACATATTATAGTTTACGTTATTTAGCTAAAAGTAATAGACCTGTGGAAAGAGCACTTTTAAAATACGGATTTTCGAATTTTAGCTTATAAATTTTAGAATATTGTAATTCATAAGATTTACTAAAAAAAGAACAATATTATTTGGATACATTAAAACCAGAATATAATATTGTTGAAACAGCAGGTTCAACATTAGGTTATAAACATTCAGAAGAACCGCTTAAAAAAAAATAAGAGATTTTATTTTAAGTGATGAAGTTTTAGCTAAAAAGAAATTAGCAACTAAAAATGCTACAGCTGCAAAAAGTATTCCTATTTTAGTAAAAAATATTAAAAGCAATGAAATATCTGAATATGTTAGTCTATCTGCAGCAGGTAATGCTATAGGTGTTACTAAATATGCAGTTAGTAAAGCACTTTATAATAAAACAATTATAAAAAAAATATATATTTTAGAAAGAAAAGAATCTAAATACTCTAAAAATGATAAATAAAGGGTAAACATAAAAAAAATATAAAAAAACTATATTATCTGTAAATGGATAGTTAAATTAACGTTTCATCTTAAAAATTTAACTATTTAGGGAGAAAAGTCTTAGCTCTATCTATTAATAATAGATTGAAAAGATAATCTGTATCGTTGTATAGATATCCGAGGAATTGTGGTAAGTTAGTGAAAGACAAAACTGACTAGTATAGCTGGTTTTCCGCGAAACCTATATGAGTAGGTAATTCAATTTATATCTTAGCAGGTACAGAACTGTGATCTCGGACAATATATATTAATATATTTTGTAAACATCGGGGAATCGTATTGATTTTACCGGAGAGTATTTGCACTCGGAAGGGCAAAGATTAATGTTGAATAATCGGACATAGTGCGATAAGGTTGTATGGAATTTGAGTAACCCCAGATTAAGCAGCCTATAAGTGGAAGTGAACCTTCTGCTAAAAACCATCAAATTGACGGGAACTCCCTAAAGGGATTTTAACCAAACGAATATGGTAACATAATTCGTGGCACAGGTAATGACTCGTGGTAAGGTAAAATCGAAATCTATTTACGAAAGTAAAATGGGAAATCCGCAACCAAGCACCATTATTTATTTTGTAATTAGAATGGTGTGCAGTTCATCGACTAAATGTTGGTTGGCATATTTAAATATGCTTAAGATATAGTCAAGCCTCATCTGAAAGGATGCAATGGCAATAAAGTAATTTTTTATATCATTTATATTAATTTTATATAAATGTATTAATACATAAAGTCGACTCTTGCAAAAGATTTAATACCGACAAGCGACTACTTTTCGAAGGGTAAATCTAAATGTGACAGGGTTGACACCCCTCCTATGGATCGTCAATAGGGTTAAAGTACTGCAAGATGCGATGTCAATCAGCTTGTCAAAGCCAGATATTTGACCGGAGCTAAAGGAGACTTTAGTAATCCGAGATGTGAGTATGATAATTAGCATGACCCACGTTTGGTATGAGACAAACACTAGGCTGTCGACATTACAATTTATATTTAGAATCAATAAGTCACAAATAATAAAAATATCAATAATAATTTAAATTCAAGCAAATTTACACTCTCTAAAGAATGTGGTAAATTAGTTTCTCCTGTTAAAAGTTATGATAATGCGGAGTTATTGAAAGATATGATATTAAAAGATAATAAAGAGAAATCAGGTATATATCGTTGAGTCAATAATATTAATAATAAAACTTATGTAGGTAGTGGGGTAAATTTAACAAAAAGATTAAGAAGTTATTTTAATAAAAATGAATTAAATAGAAACCCTAGACCTATACAAGATGCTTTATTAAAGTATGGACACAAATATTTCAGATTAGAAATTATGGAGTATTGCCTAGAAACTAAATTGCTTGAGAGAGAACAATTTTACCTTGATTTATTGATTCCAGATTACAATATATTAAAATCTGCATATTCTTTACTTGGCTTTAAACATAGCCAAGAAACTATATATAAGTTAAAAGCTAAAATTATATCTCCTGAACATAAAGAAATATTATCTTTAATTCATAAAGGTAAAATTGTCAGTTATGAGACGAGAAATAAACTGGCTATAGCAACTGCAAATTACAAAAATAATAATCCTTTAACACCTGAAGCTTTAGATAATATAAGATCTAAAACTACAGTGCGTGAAGGGGTATCAGTATCAGTTTTAAATACTCAAACTAATGAAGTAAAAGAATTTACAAATCAAACTGAAGCAAGTTTATTTTTAGGTGTAACTAGACAAGCAGTATATAATGCTATTAAAAGAGATACACTTATTAATGGTATATATCTTATATCAAAAATAAAACAATAAATATATTGTATCATAGGTTGTGTAAAAATTAATAAAAAAAATAAAAAATTACTTTAGTTTCAACTAGAAACCAGGTTTTAATCCTGTTGTCTAAATGGATAGTTATTATAAATCAATAATTATTTAGGGAGAAGTACCTTACTCTGTCTAAAGGACTAAAAAGGTAGATCTGTGTATGTCTAAAGGGAAACAGCCCTGAACAAGAGTTATAAGGTTCCAAAATTATTGTTAAGTGAAATTAAGGATGTTTTTATCAAATACAATCAGGAAATAGGCTTAGAAGCGGCCATTTTTTGAAGATCTCGTAACAGAGCACTGATTTATAAAATTTAATAGATATTTACACCGAAAATTTAACGGATCTAAACAATATACCGAAACATTGTACATATATATAAATAAAGTATTACGTAATTTTATCTAATATATTATATATATGGGATAGCGGAACATTGGATAAATCTTAGATTTTTTCTTTTTAAGATTTAAAATATTTAAAATAAAGATAATCCAAGAGAGAATGCTGACATGAGTAACGAAAAAGGAATAGTTTTATTCGCTATATTACTAGCTTTAGATATATTACTAGCTTTAGATAAATTATCGAAGGTTAGTAACGAAAAAAACTTCCTGTTAAGGAAGGCGGTAATAAATTTCCTCGCCTTAAGCTTATGGTATTTTACTTAAATTTCGGTATCTAAGTTAAACCCAAAAGGGTATGTTTAATATCTAAAATAAAAAAAAAGTTTTATTCTATATACAAAAAATTCTTTTGTTTTTATTTTTATCTATTAATAAAAAAGAATTTTTATTTTAATATAAAAATTCTTTTTTTTTTAATTAATATTAAATTGTGATGATTCAGATAATTATTTGTGAACAAAATCTTTATTAAGTGTTAGAGATTCTGGAAATTATAACGAGTGTATAATTTAATTTTATTATAATTTATAGAGTTTAATAAAATGTGTATATTTAGCTTAATTTGTAAAGTATAATAAAATAAATGTTTATTGTATTATATTTTTAAACAAACCGTACCTAAATACTATCGCAAGTAAGCAAGTAGAGTATACAAAGGCGTTTGAGTGAACAATCATTAAGGAACTCGGCAAATTAACTACCGTAACTTCGGAATAAGGAGGGCCATTATTATTGATATATTAAATATCATATTAATAAAAGGAAGCATAAAATAGTGTTGTACGACTGTTTAATTAAAACAAAGCACTTTGCAAAGATAAAATATCAAAGTATTGAGTGTGATGTCTGCCCGATGTCGGCTGGGTAACTGATATTCTTAATTTATAAAATTAGGTCTTGAAGGACTCCCCGATTAATGGCGGCCTTATCTATAAGGGTCCTAAGGTAGCGGAATACCTTGGCCGTTAAATGCGGTCTTGCATGAATGACTTAACGATACAACAGCTGTCTCGATGATTGGCTCAGTGAAATTGGAATAGCAGTGCAGATACTGCTTACCTCTAGATAGACGAGAAGACCCTATGCAGCTTTACTGTTACTAATTATAATTATAATAAGATAATTTACAGAGTATAAGGTAATTGTTTGATGTAATTGAAACACCTTTATTTGTTCTATTATATTTAACATGATTAGAAGGCAGTTTATGCGGGGCACAGATCCCATAAAAAGTACCTGGGTATATCCAAAGTTCATTATGTAAATTTGTAAATTTTAATTTACATAATAAATATATCTATTTATAGATGTATTTATTATTTTTTTAATTCGTTATTAATTATTTATTTATAATTATTCAATTATTATTGTATTAAATACTTTATTATAATTTTAAGTAAGATTTTAACTATATGGTAAATAGATGTAATTTAAATAAGAAAAAAAAATTTTTTTTTATTATATTTATATTAATATTGTATTATATATTTTACCTTTATTAATATAATATTTATTCAGACTTTAAAAGTTTAATGGCTTAATCTTGCTTTACTGTAGGACTTACATGTCTATCAGTCGCGTAAGCGGGGCATATGATCACAAGATGCAGAAAGGAAAGGTCTTGGATTAAAGAAAAAGTTACGCTAGGGATTAAATGTTAGTCCTCCAATATTTTGAAATATTGGGAATTATTTGGGTAAATTTCAAAAATAACTTTATTAAAGTATATTTGAAGCGAAACTTATTTAAGCATATTTATATTTTATATATTATTATTCTTTATAAATTAAATAAGGACGTTCAACGACTAAAAGGTGAATAGTGCTAATAATAATCTTTTTATTTACACCCAACATCTTTATTAACTATATAATTTATTTTAGATATATCTCTGTAGAATTATTAATGTTATATTGTAAAATATTTAAAACATTGATGAAATAGATTTAACTTTATTAGAGTTAAACTAAATTATTTAATAATTAAATGAATTTATTTAATTATATTAATAATTAATATATTAATTTTTATATATGCTAAATATTATTAAATTAAAATTAAAAAATAAATACAAAAATATTGCAATCAATGCAAAAAATAGAGTTATTCATTATAAAGAATTTTCACCTGCTGTAAGAAATTGAAAAAATAGTATTTATGCTTATAATAAAAATACTTTAAGTTTAATACCTGAAGCTAGTAAATTTACAATTAATTTAATTAAAGGTTACTTTAATCTATATAATTTAAAGTTAGAAAAAAAAAATAAAAGTAAAAAGTTTTTTCGAACTAGATTAAGAAAAATTTCAACACATAAAATATTTATAAGTAATGGTGAATTTAAACATACTAATGATTTAGTAAATATAACTATATATTTTTATAATAGACAATTATCAAATTATTTGTATAAAATATCAAAAAGATATAATAAATTATTAAAAAAAAATATTTTTAAATTAAAATTATTGTTAATAAAAAAAAGAGGTTTAAAATATATTAGAGAAAATAAAAAACAAAAAAGTATAATATTTAAAGCTTTAAAATATAATAATATAGAACAAAAAATGTTTTATGAAAAAATTATTAAAAAGCTTGAGATTAGATATTATAAACAATTTATTAAAAAATCTTTAAGAAGAGTTTTATTATTTATATATTTTAAACAATTAATTTACATTAATAAATCTAAATTTAATAATTCCTATTTACAAAATTTAACTAGTTTAATTAAGAAAATATATAAAAAAAATATACAATTTAATTTTATTAATGTTAAATATTTCTATATTAATAGTGATATTTTTACACAATCTTTAGTTTTAAAACTTAGAAAAAATAGAAGAAAATTATTAAGATATTTAAAATCTTGTATTTTAAAAACAAATGTAAAAAATAAAATCAACCCTATTTCAAAATATAATTTAAATTTAAATAATTGAAATTATTTAAATTATAATGATTTAGATACTACTAATGAATTATTATATAATTTATTATTGCAAAATAAAATTAAATCAAAATATTTGAAGAAAATTGTTTTTGATAATATTAGATATAAAAAAATTTCTGGTATTAGAATACAAGCTGCAGGGAGATTAACTAAGCGTTATACTGCTTCAAGATCTATATCTAAACTCAGATATAAAGGTAATTTAATTAATATTAGTTCTTCTCTTAAAGGTCGCCCTTCAGCTTTATTAAGAGGTAAATTTAGACCTAATTTACAATTTACTAAACTTAATTCTAAAACACGTATTGGATCTTTTGGAATTAAAGGTTGAATTAGTGGAACATAAATTATTAAATTTAGATATATTTATTTTAAGAATATATATTGTTTTCTTATATCCCTCCCTTAAATTTTATATAGTTAATAAAGATGATGAAATAGTCTGAACCATTTTTAGAGAAATGGAAATAAAAGACAAAGACTTTTATGATAACATAAATTGAACAGGCTAATTTGCGCAAGAGAGTACAAATTGAGTGCGCGGTTTGGCACCTCGATGTCGGCTTAACTCATCCACATGAATGTAGAAATCATGAAGGGTACGACTGTTCGTCGGTTAAAGAGTTACACGAGCTGGGTTTAATACGTCGTGAGACAGTATGGTTTCTATCTTCTAGAGGAAATTAGAGTAAAATATAGATAGACCCTTCGTACGAAAGGAGTTGGGCATATTGACCTATGGTTTACCTGTTGTTTGTTTTAATCCCTTATTTTTATATTTAAATAAAGCCTTCGAGTAATACTCGAAGGCTTTATTTGTAATAATTTATATCTAATAACGATATAAATTATTAATTTAATAATATATTATTAATTATTCTATTTACTTTCACTAAAGTAAATAAACAATACAAGCATGGCAGGAAAGCTAAGTCAGTTAAAGATAAGAGCTGAAAGCATATAAGCACGAAACTTACTATAAGATACTCTTATATAAACGTAGTTTAACACTACGAAAAATTATTAATTTTATATAGACGTATTAATACGAAAATAATTATTTTCGTATTAATACTAAATATTTAAACGATAATATATTATAGGCTTTAGTTGTAATAATTTTAATTGTTTTTAGACATAAAGTACTAATTTATTAATATACTATTAATTACACATATCTAATATTTATATATATATTTAAAAATATATATATTTTATTTTAGCCTGGTTAGCATAAAAGTAATGCAACCGTTTTGTAATCGGTTTAAGTAAGTGCGATACTTGCACTGGGCTTTATTTTTATTAAAAAGACCCAATCGTCAAGTTTGGTTAAGACATAACATTTTCACTGTTAGTTCGAGAGTTCAAATCTCTCTTGGGTTAAAAGAAATTAGCTCAGTGGTAGAGCTGTCGTTTTACACACGAAGGGTCAGGTGTTCAAGTCACCTATTTCTTATTAATTTTTTTTTATGCGGGTTAATGTAATAGTAACATATTTGGCTCATGACCAAAAAATTTAGGTGCAATTCCTAAGTCCGCAAGTTAAAAAATTTTTAAGGCTATAGCTTAATGGTAAAGCCAGCTGCTCATGATAGCTTTTATAAATGTTCGACTCATTTTAGCCTTATTATAATAAATTATAATTTTACTGTTATTTTATTAATTAGTATAATATTATTACTTTTAGTCCGAGTGCTGGAAATGGTAGACAGGCTTAACTTAAAATTAAGTGATGATAATCGTGTACGTTCAAGTCGTTCTTCGGATAAATAAATAAAAATACTAATAAATTCTAAAAGTCTGAAATAAAAAATTTAACATTTTTTTTTTAGGGGTTATAGTTTAATTGGTAAAACAGGGACTTTGCACGTCCTTAATTTAGGTTCAAGTCCTGATAATTCCATGTGTTGTTGGTTATAAATCTTATTATTTGATGGATAGTATTACTTTGGTATCTTAATAAACTATTTAAATAAAGGTTATTATATATATATTATTTTTATTTTTTTTTTACTTTAAGATATTAAAAGTATTATAATATAAAAATTTATTTCTTTATAAATAAATAATATATTATTCTTCTTATTTATAATAAATGGGTTTATTACAAAAATAAAATAAAAGCTCGAAAAGCTCAATTGGTAGAGCAAAATATTGAAGCTATTTGGGTTATAAGTTCAAGTCTTATTTCGAGCATCTTTATTGTAATTATTCTTATTTTTATTGTTTATATTATGGGTATGCTGAAATTTGGTAACCAGGTTCCACTTAGGATGGAATAGTTTTAACTTTGCAAGTTCAAGTCTTGTTACCCATATTGTTTTTTTTTATTATTTTTTAATCTTAATAATTAATATTATTTTTTAATTATGTTGTCGACTAATAGGTAAGTCATAAATTTTTGGTATTTACTATTGAGTGTTCGAATCGCTCCAACATAAAATTTATTTTTATTATTATTAATAATATTTAAATATGATTTATTTCTAATATTAATAGTTTTACATTCTTAAATAAAAATGAAAAAACCAGATTACAACAATTTATAATTGGTTTAAAAGTAGGTTAAAACATTCCTATGCTTTCATAAAAAGTACTTAAATTATATAATCATCCTTTTACAAGAATTTTTAGAGTTAGTGGTATATCTATAGTAACTAATTTATTAAATAAACATTTATTATTTTATAACTAAGTTATGATATAGCTTTAAAGTATTAATAAGTAAAAATTCTCCTTTTGATATTGCTAGTTATGCTGATTTAATTGGAACATCCTTTTTAATAAATATTAGAAGCCAATCAAAAGTATTTATTTGATTAAAAGTAAGACATTGTTGTGAATGGAAGGTCAGCTTATAATATTCTGGCGATTTAAAACAAATATAATAAAGTAAAAAAAAACTTTATAAAGTTTTTTAAAAAAATATATAATACTTTATATTAAATGGCTTTTATATAAATGATATTAATATTATAAAATTTATTATATATAATGTATAAATGGAAGTCTAAATTATAAATGCATAAAGATTAAAAAATTAAGAGAATATTTTGGAAAGTCTAATATAATTTAATATTGCATTAACTTTTAAATATAAATTAACATTAATCTAATTTTTTATTAACATTCCAATAAATTATATATATATATACATATTAATATATATTAGCCCGAGTAGTTTAATGGTAGAACAATAATTTCATGAATTAAGAATGAGAATTCGAGTTTCTCCTCAGGCTAGGAGAAAGTGATTTAATAAAATTTTTTACAAGAGATCTATTTTTACTAATAAGAATTTCGTTTTTCATTTTTGATTTTGTTTTTTATAAAATTTTCTATTAAATATATTCAATATTTTAAATAAAAGTGTGTTTATAAATTAATTAATAAAAGTTATTTAGTGGTTCAGTAGACTTTATTTTAATTTTATTATATTAATTATTTAAATGAAATATTACTTCTTATGAAAAGTCTTATATATAAAGCTTTGTTATTATAAGGTTAAAATAAATTTGATTTATAAATCTTATAATATTGTGATAAAGAATGTATTAAATAAATATTAATATTATATAGTTTGTTTAATTAAGAATACAATATATTATATATAACAGGTTTTAGTTGAGAATTTAAACATTCATTAAAAACATTATTAAATTTTAAAAAGTGTAAACTTAGTAATAAAACTTTAAGGAATAAAAAAAATAAAAAAAGTATTGCTCCTTCAGTTAGTGGTATTTCATATCCAATATTAATAAAATATAATAATAAATTTATAATTATATTTTATTAACAAATGTTTAAGTAATGAAAATAGAGTTTAATAAGTAGAATAATAGATTAATTAATAATGATAATTTAAATTTTTATCCGTTACATAAAGGTGGATATAGTTCAATAGGTAGAACAGCTGTATGTGGCATAGTATATCCTTGTTCAATTCAAGGTATCCTCCTAAATATTTTTACTTTTTTTTAATTAATATATTAATTTTTAATACAAAAATTTTATAATATACTACTAATTATGCAATAGCGTAGATAAATAAATAATAAGGTTGTTATGTTTAAGCCAACCTATTTAAAGCTAATTGAATTATGTAATCATAGGACATATCAGACTAAATCTCATAATAAATTAAATGACGAAAATGAAGAAACTATTAAACATAGTAATTCTAATATAAAAAATATAATAACAGATATAACAATGTGAAAAGAAAGATGATTCTTATCTTCTAATGCTAAAGATATAGGAACATTATATTTAATGTTTGCTTTATTTTCTGGATTAATAGGAACTGCTTTCTCAGTTTTAATAAGATTAGAATTATCTGGTCCAGGTGTACAATATATAGCTGATAATCAATTATATAATAGTATTATAACTGCTCATGCTATTATAATGATATTTTTTATGGTTATGCCAGCAATGATAGGAGGTTTTGGTAAAATTAATATAAGTACAATAAATAATAATTTTATATAATTTATAAAGACAAATATACAATTAAACTTAGTAGAATATAAAGAACCAAAATTAAAATTAATAGAGTATAAAAAATCACAATTAAAATTAGGACCTTATTTAGCAGGATTAATAGAAGCAGATGGGTCTTTTGCTATTCATGATAAAGATTCAAAGGCTAAGAAGTATCGTCCTAAAATACTTATTGTATTTAATTTATCTGATAAACCTTTAGCAAAAAAGTTAATTTATATAACTAATTTAGGTAAATTATATGATAAATCAAAACAAGGTTGTGTAATATGACAAATTCAAAATAAAAAAGATGTTTTAGAAACAATTAAATTTATAAATGGATATATGCGTACACCTAAGATAGAAGCATTACATCATATTATAAAATGATATAAAGACTTTGATGGTATTAATATAAATCCATTAGGTTTAGATTTATCTTCTATAGATAGTAATGGATGATTAGCTGGTTTTATAGATGGAGATGGTAATTTTAGTATTAATATAACGAATAGAAAGAAAAAAGGTATAATTACTACTAAAAGAATACAAGTTTTTTTCGTATAGAACTAAGACAAAATTATCATCGAGATGTATCAGCTATACAAGGAGGTACAAGTTATTGTGAAATATTAATTAAAATAGCTAGATATTTAAGTGTTAATTTGTATTCTAGATCTAGATTACAAAAAGACAAAATTTTTTATTCTTTTATGGTTATTTCACATAATATACAAAGTCATGTTAAAATAATAAATTACTTTGATCGTTTTCCTTTATATTCTTCTAAATATTTGGTTTATAAGGATTGAAAATATATAGTACAATTACTTATAAAACGAGAAGGTAAAACTTTAACTAAGGAAGAAATATTGGAAGTTGAAAAAATAAAAGCTAAATTTAATAATAAACGTATATTGTTTAATTTTACACATTTAGATTCTTTATTTTAATAATGTTAAATTTTGTATTGTTATTGTTGTATTTATATAAGAAATTGCCGTTAGTATTAGTAATGATACTATTATTATATAACTATATGCGGGAAAATCCTAAAGTCTTACTATAGGAGTTGTGAAAATTTACCCTTTTTCAAAGGTTTTAATAAATATAATTAAACGTACATAACCCATAAATAGTAGTAATAATGTTACAATGGATAATCCGCAGGAAACAAAATAAATTTATTGTTTATGTTGGATCCTCAGAGACTATACGTTATACTCCTTAAGGGATGAAGATATAGTCCAAATATAATTTAACAATTAAAATAAATTGAATTTCTTATTACCTTTGCTGGTAGGGGGTCCTGATATGGCATTTCCCAGATTAAATAATATTAGTTTTTGATTATTAATACCTAGTTTATTATTATTTGTATTTTCTGCTATAATTGAAAATGGTGTAGGTACAGGATGAACTCTTTATCCACCATTAGCAAGTATACAAAGTCATAGTGGGCCTGGTGTAGATTTAGCTATATTTGGTTTACATTTGGCTGGTGTTAGTAGTTTATTAGGTGCTATAAATTTTATTTCGACTATAATTAATATGAGATGTCCTGGGATACGATTACATAAATTAGCTTTATTTGGTTGAGCTGTAGTTATAACAGCTGTATTATTATTATTATCTTTACCTGTATTAGCTGGTACATATGATTATATGTTAGGTGAGAATAATAATAATATTTTATTATTAATATTTAGTTAGATTTTTAAAATATAGATTTGATTTAGCCTATTTCAATATTTTCCTTTATAAATTATGTTCAATAGAAAAAATAATTTTTTGGTTTTCTGTTATTTCTTTAATATTATATATTAAGTTTCAATGAGGATTTATGATATTATCTGAAGAAGATTTGGATAAATTAATAGAAACTATTAAAGGAGTTAAAGATGTAATAAATAATGCTATTCTTTATGTTTCAAGTAATAGTAATGATATATCAAGCAATAGTAACGATATTTTAGGTAATAGTAACAATGTTTCAGGTAATAATATTTTAGATAATACTAATGGTTCTGCAGGTAATACTAATGGTTCTTCGAGTAATATTAATGGTGCTTCAAGTAATACTAATAATGCTTCAGGTAATACTAGCAATGCTCCAGATAATACTAATGGTGCATATAGTCCTAATATTCAGGTAATTCTTCCAGATGTTATGACATTTGAGGAAATACAGGCTATTAGTGAAGCAGCTGGTTCATGAGAATTAGGTATTGCGATAATAACTTCAGGAGGTATTATAAATGGTGTTACATATATACCAAATAGGCTTATAAATGTTCAGGATGAAGTTAATAATAACGATGATACTACAAATGATAATAATGATGATACTATAAATGATGATACTATAGATAATTCTAATAATAATAACTTTTCTTCTGCTAATTCTATTATAGAAGAGGGGGATAGTGTAGATAATATAATAAATTATATTTATTTTAATTTATTTGTATTTGTTAGTTTATTAGTATTAATAATTTTATTAATATATATGTATAAAAAATATTCATATATAATTTTAATTTATTTAATCAAATTTAATAATAATTTTGTATATATAATTTCTAGTTTATTAAATTATATAGGTGTAATTTCTATGTATCAATATTTAAAAAGTTATTATAATAATACAAATGATGTAGAACTACTTAATAAATTTTTATTTAAGAATTATATATTCTTATCATTATATATTTGTTTGTATATAAATTATAATATAATTAGGAATAAATGGGATTTAGGTTATGATAACAAAATATTTAATAAAATATTTTATTTTTATAAATATTTATTTATCCGAAAGTAAAACAAATAAAGCTTTAGTGTAAAACGATTGTTTTGTAATTAGATTAACAATTTTTAGCTACTTTATATATATAAATTATATTTAAATAGTGTTTAATCTATATTAATTGTGCCAGCATTAAATTGGGCTAATTGCTGAAAACTGTTAAATTGAGTATTTAAGACAATCAGCAGTAAACCATCCATTTTTAGTAATTGATGGTATATTCAGAGACTATACGCCCTTGTTTATTTGTTTTTTAAATTTCCCTTGATTTCCTTTACTATATTTAATATTTTTTTAATAACTTTTTAATATATAACAAATTATATAATAAATTTTTATATTATTTAATTTATTTAATAGAGCTATAGGATACAATATTAGCACAAGACATAAATACGAATAATTGTCTTAATTAACTTAGGATACGTGTTGTTTTCATTTGCTTTTAATTTTATAAAAAAAAAATTTTTTTTAAAGCTTCAGATAAAAATAATTAATGTTTATGTATTAATAAATAATTATGTAGGTTTATTATTATTAATTAATATAAATAATTATAATCTGAATGCTTATAAATATATTACCTTTGGATGATACTTCTAGATTGTCGAAATTTATTGAAGCTAAATGAACCTAAGTATAAAGAAACAAAGTAAATAAAAAAATTTATAGTACAAAATTATAACTGTTAACTACAAAGTAATTTTGTTTTATAAAGTTATCCTAATAAATTTTATTTATTTAATAATAAATATATAAATTATTTAGATTTAGTAAAAATAGTATAAAATTTATATATTTAAAATAAAATATGGATTATGTTAAAAAAAAAATGAATAATAAAAAAAAAAATGAATAATTAAAAAAATACTATGAGGTCATTTAGGTAAATTTTATAACTATATAAATAATATAAAGGCCAAAAATATATGTGAATATATGAATACTTACATTAAATATTTAAAAATATTTAATATTTTTAATAACCTAAGATTTATTCTTGTAAGTAAATAAAATAGGCAATAACAATGTTATTAACAGATAGAAATTTTAATACATCTTTCTTTGAATTGGCTGGAGGTGGAGATCCAATATTATTTCAACATCTTTTCTGATTTTTTGGTCATCCTGAAGTTTATATTTTAATAGTACCTGGTTTTGGTATAATTAGTACTGTAGTTTCAGCTAGTTCAAGTAAAAATATATTTGGATATCTTGGTATGGTTTATGCTATGATGTCTATAGGTGTATTAGGTTTTGTTGTTTGAAGTCATCATATGTATACAGTCGGTTTAGATGTCGATACGAGAGCTTATTTTACAGCTGCAACTTTAATTATAGCAGTTCCCACAGGAATTAAAATATTTAGCTGATTAGCGACTTGTTACGGAGGATCTTTACATTTAACACCTGCTATGTTATTTGCTTTAGGTTTTATTGTTATGTTCACTATTGGTGGATTAAGTGGAATTGTTTTAGCTAATGCTTCACTTGATATTGCTTTCCATGATACCTATTACGTAGTCGCTCATTTCCATTACGTTTTATCTATGGGTGCTGTATTTGCATTATTTAGTGGTTGATATTTTTGAATACCTAAAATATTAGGTTTATCTTATAATATATTAGCTGGTAAAGTTCATTTTTGAATTTTATTCATTGGAGTTAATCTTACTTTCTTCCCTCAACATTTCTTAGGTCAAATGTAGGCCCTATAAAAAATAAAATTTTATATGTATATCACTGTATGCTGGAAAATTTTATTTAGTATTTAAAGTAATCAGCAGGAAACTTCGTATACGGCGAATACTCCTCAGAGACTATACGTGATATATCTTCAGCATTAAAGGTAAAAATATAGTCCAAACAATATAAAAATATATTGATAATTTCAATTATTTGCTAAAGTTTTTAAATAAGAAATATAGTTCTAATATTAATAATTCTAATAATAATTCAAATAATGAGTCATATAATAATGGTTCTAATAATAAATCTCTTAATAATGAATTACCTAATAATGATTCTGATAATAAGGATGATAAATTAATTACTATTAAAATTGAAAAATCTTTTAAAAAATTATATCCCTTAAATATAAATAATTTACTATCTAAACCTGTTGTGGTATTTTATAATGCTTTATTAAATAGAAATGATATTATAAAAAATTATAAAAATATATCAGGTATTTATCTTTTACATAATTCAGTAAATGCAAACAATATATTGGTAGTGGTTATAATTTAAGTACATGATTCTTTACTTATTATTATCCTTCAAGACTTATTGATAAAAGACACATTTATAATTCTATATTAAAATATGGTCATGATAAATATATTCTATAATTAGAACAAATTTAATCAAAAAAGAACAATATTATATTTATCTTTATAAACCTATTCTTAATATATATACTATACCAGGATCCAATTTAGGTTTTAGACATACAGATGAAACTAAAAAACTTATAAGTGGGTTTAAAAAAGGTAAAATTTTGTCTGAAAAATTAAACAACGACTTAGTACTTTATTTTCTGGTGAATTAAATCCATTTTGAGGAAAAATACATAGTGCTCATACTTTAGATAAAATGAAAAAAACTAAACTTGTGAATTAAATCCTATGTTTAATAAAGAAAAATCACAAAAGTTTATCGAACAAATGTATAAAGATAAATCCGTAATTAATAATCCTATGTATGGTAAAATTCATAGTATTAAGACATTATAAAAATTAATAAAGAAAGTTTATGTTTATAATTCTGATACTAAATAATTAGAAAAAGTTTATGAAGGTATTGTAGTAGCTAGCAAAGATTTGAAAATTGGTTATGAAACATTAAAAAAATATTGTGATTCAAACAAAGTGTATAAAAATAAAATATTCAGTTTAAATCCTTTAGATTTTTAATTGATCTTAATTTTGCTACAAGGAATGCCTAGAAGAATTAGCGATTATCCTGATGCTTTTGCTGGTTGAAATTTAATAAGTAGTTTGGGTTCAATTATTAGTGTTGTTGCTACTTGATATTTCTTACATATTTTATATATGCAATTAACTCAAGGTACTGTTGTATCAAGATATCCTTGATTAACACCACAATATCATAGTGATTTATTTCAAATTTTATTTAGTAGAAATAATAATTCTTTGGAATGATGTTTAATAAGTCCTCCTAAACCTCATGCATTTGTTAGTCTTCCTTTACAATCTAATTTTATTTAATTTTTATAATTAATTTATTTTTAGTTTTTAATTATATTATTTATTAAAATATAAGAAATATATAATGTATATTTTCTTTTTTAACATGTTAGTTTAATGGTTAGAATATCATGCTACGGACATGTTGATACAAGTTCGAATCTTGTACATGTTTAAATATTAATTCTTATTAGCTCAAGGGTAGAGCAGAATACTTCTAATATTTTGATCCTAGTTCGAATCCAGGATAAGAATATTAATTCTAAAAACTTTATAATTTGTTATTATTTTATAATAAATTATTTTCATTAATAGCTCTTATAGCTCAAAGGTAGAGCGAAATACTGTTAATATTTTTATAGATGTTCGATTCATCTTAAGAGCTTTGAATGAGTATCATTTAAATTGTATTAAAAATAAAAATTTTATTTTTAATTATATAAATTTGAAATTTTTAATGAAAAAAAGTATAAATTTATATGTATATATAAATTTATATTTTCCAAATTTATATAATTAAATTTTGTTTTGTTATTTAATGAATAAAGGTTTCCTAATTGGATATATTATTAAAAATATTATGATACAAGCAGCAAAAATTATAGGAACTGGGTTAGCTACAACAGGTTTAATAGGTGCTGGTGTTGGAATAGGAGTAGTATTTGGTGCTTTAATTTTAGGTGTA
>Ga0193734_1000007_pt1 | contig 30332 bp, 32 predicted proteins | sample U1m1metaG_FD_145079 | JGI IMG/M metagenome (GOLD analysis project Ga0193734, IMG submission 145079) | Soil microbial communities from a riparian zone of the East river system, Colorado, United States - U1m1 | ecosystem: Environmental > Terrestrial > Soil > Riparian zone | place: USA: East River... | reverse complement strand
CTTTGAATTCTGGCACTGAAGCAATGAAGTCCTTGGATAGCGCCGACGCGAAAACAAACCCCGCTGATCGCTCCACTGAAGAAGCCGAGGCTGACGAACGTGCAAGCGCTGACCGACAAGCAACAGAGCTGTGATGTAGCAAACGCTCGGTCCGCAGCGAGCGTCTTCACCCGTGCAAAGAAGGTTAGAGGGTCGCGGTTGATTCAACCGACGCCTATGCCAATCCTTAGCCAATGCCAAATCCTCCAGCAGGTCCGACACGTGCAGCACCATCAGAACCTTCGCAGAGAGGATTCCTCCTTTTGGCAAAAACCCTAAGGGAACTCAACGACATCTTCTTTTACGTCGGAATACCTGACAATGTCGGCATATCTTACGCGTTTCCCTCGGCAAAATTAGCCCCGGAAGTCGCTCGGCGCGGAGGTACGCTGATGTTTACTTCGTCTGGTATCCATTTGAGGGCGTCTCCTAAGAATTCAGCGTATCGCTTTTATAGGGACCTTCCGGGCCTGACGGCTAATTGCATGATCGTTTCCATGGTTGGCACTGCCGATGCTTTTTCAGGGGCTATTATGAAAACAAATGGGATTTTAACGGGGAAGTTCGTACTACTCTTGGGAATCGGTTGCGCTGTATTGTTGGCTTCTGGCACTGATGCAAACGCCAATCGGATCCCCCTTCCAGCGAGCATTAACCTTACGATTGGGGATCAGCACGAGCTGGGCAAAGTTCAGCCAGCCACGCCAGAGGGTGACGCCGCTATCACACAATATGTTAACTTCATGATTGGTTTGTCGCTTGGTGGCTCAGGTCACGTAATCATTGGCCCTCATGACGTTTTGGTAAATCGGTCAACGGACGACTTTGGTCAATTACCCGGGCCAGCCACCCTTGCGCTGAGAGGTACGGGTACGACGGTAAACCTTGGTCTGACAGGGGGAACATATGATTACCTCTTTGCACATTACGGTGGGCCCCGCGGTGGTTTCGCCGAAGTGTGGTATGTCGGCAATTTGAGCGGCAGTATTTCCATTCCTTCCATCGGCTTTGGTCATGGTCTCTCCGGCTGGGCGCTGTTTACAGCTGCGGGTGGTGCTGTGCCTGATGGTGGGACCACGGCGATGTTGCTCGGCGCAGCATTGGGCGCGCTTGGTATCGTGCGGCGTTTTTTTATGGGTTAAGAATTTCCGCGTAGCTGGCGTGAAAGAGTGGCCGTTCCAAAGCGTGAACGGCCACTCTGCTTCGTACGAGTGGAATGCTCAATTTGGCACTAGAACACGCATCAGATAATTCGCGCTTTTTGTCGAGAAACGCAGTCAGCTTTTCATCGGCCTGCACAACGAACCGCTTTCCCTCGCCGCGATGTGGGATTGTCGGGCGGTGCGTCTTCCGGACGCGTGGGACTGTCTGACATTTGCGAACTGGGCCGTGTCGCGATCATTCGTCGTCACTCAACAATTGCACCGCAAGTGGAATCGTTGTTAACGCGCCGACGGCGACTAGCGTCCACCCGATCGCTCGCCTCTGCTCACAGCTCAGCTTTTCAGAAAGCAACAGCGCGATGCCCGCGCCGAGCATTGCACGCGTGCCGGCGATGAGACCAATTTGAGGAACGGTGACTTCGTGTTGTTTCATGTGTCGTTTTACCTTCCGTAATGCTAATCAACCATAGAAAGCCTCGGGTGTGACCGTCACAGGCGGCTCGACATAGCATCGCGCACGCTCGTTTGCCCTGGGCTTTTGCCGGCAGCCACTACACGCCACACAATGTCGCGGTCGGTAATCACGCCAATTGGTTTCAAGTTCTCCTCCGTGTCGACTACAGCAACCTCGCCGCAATCGTGCTTGGACATCATCTCGGCTACTTGCTGTACATTATGTTCCGGCGTGCAGTAAGGAAAATTGGCGCTCATGAGTCTTTGGCTTGGTTCATGGATTTGCTCCTTCGCGAATTCCCGACGTTTCTGATTACCTCTAATAGAAATTCGCATTCCGAGCCTCTGTGACGCGTAACCCATCAAGCTGAGTACACCATCAGAGAATTACTGATCAAAGCCCGAATTGTCGGCGATTGAGTTGAACGAATCGAATCGCCGATTCGAGTTCAAAAAAGCAGCCAACTTTTCATCCGCGCGCACAACGAAGCGCTTTCCGTCGCCGCGGTGTGCATCAACAATCCCGATCGTTCGCCCCTTCGAATCAACGGCTGCGACCCAGCCCAAACTCCATCCGGTTTTGCTTAAGTCTGTAAAAAATCGGTGTGCAAAGCGAATTTTCGGTGGAATGTTCCGACTCGATTTTCATAGGTAGACGGGGGTATAGCTCAGTTGGTAGAGCGTCTCGTTCGCAATGAGAAGGCCAGGGGTTCGAATCCCCTTACCTCCAGACCCGAAAGCTTTCGGGTCTGTCACGCCGGAGCTCGCCGCGGCGACCGAAGGCGGACACGTTTCACCGTGCAACATAGACGCGGCGAGCTACGATTCTGAAGGAACTAACTAGGCGAATCGCCACCGGTAAGTTGCTCAGACGCTTCCCGTTTCTGTGCGACGACAATCATGCTCTTCCAAAGGAAAGGTAATCGACCCGCTCCGATGAACCGAATGACGCTGAAACCGGTTTCGTTCAACAATTGGGACTGTGTCTTGCACGACCAGAACTTGATGTGGCCGCCGTCTCAGAAAGGGTTCAGATGCGCGTCCCACCTGTTGGTGAGTGCAAGAATAAGATTTTTCAGGTAGCCGTGATACGGGGTGCTGATGATCAGGTGGCCTCCGGGCCGAAGCAGTTGCTTCGCGAAACGAGGCAGACTGAAAGGTCTCACCAACTGCTCGATTACCAAGAAGTTCGATTTCCTGAGGCTGCCACATCGGAAGCCCATGACAATTGGTCATGATTTGTCATTAGAATTCGAGTTCTGGCATTTGAACGATGATTTCGTCCAGCCGTCCGCTTCTGAAGCTGACAGTATTTCTGCGAAGGTTCGGTGGTAACCCGATCGCGCAGTTTTCTTTAAGCTCAATCAACCAGCACGCAATCCGGTACAGCTGAGCGTCGCAACACCCAGTTATACACTGCGAACATCTGTGACGCGCTTTGCGACCACGAGAAATTCCCTATCGCAAGATCGCGACCCCGACGGCCCATTTGTTGAAGAGCAGGCTCGTCCAAAGCGAACAACTTTCCTAAGCCCTCAGCAGCCCCTTCGACTGTCGTGTTCATCGAAATTGCCGCCTGCTTTTCGAAACCCTCCGGGAGATTGCATTCCGCGGTCATCAACACTGGACGCGCGTGTGACCACGCTTCAAGAACCACCAGAGGCTGTCCTTCGCTCAGTGACGGCAATACGAAAGCATTGGCATTCTGGTAAGCGCTCTCGCGCGCTTCTCCAAACAGTGGGCCCGTAAATTGTACCGAATCGGTAATCTTCGATTCGCGAGCAAGTTGTTCCAATTCTTTTCGATGTCCGCCCTGATCCCACCCGGCGATTATCAGAACCCAGCCTTTCTCGCGTTTGGACGCTTCCTTCCATCCGCGGAGAAAAATGCTCAGTCCTTTTTTTGGATGCAACCGTCCAAGATAAAGCAAAACTTTGCGATCACCGACCATATCGGCCGACCAGGGCTGCATCCGATCAGCGGCGCCTTTGCTCAGGTGTAGTTCGACTCCATTCGGAATAACGCAAATAGGATTTCTTAGACCGAACGCTCGGATCGCTGCCGCTTCTGCCTGGCTAACGGCGTGGATACACGCGGCATTCTGCAAGTGTCGCCGCTCGAAAACAAAAGCTGCTATGATTTTCTGCCAACGCGAATTGCGTAAGGCCCACGGGTCGAGCATCCCGTGTGTCGAAACGAGATAAGGACGCGGCCTGACGCTACCGTGGGATTTAGACCAGCGAATGGTGGCTAGCGAAAGATACGTCCAAATTCCATGGGTGTGAACAAGGTCGGGGGTTAGAGAGGCAAGCTGGCGGCACAGTTCGGGAGCATAGCGAAAGCTGGCATATTTTGGCGGGACGAGATGAACGGATAAATCTCCCCATCGTGCCCGATCCTCTACCGAGAATTCATCCTTTACGCTTATGACATCGACGTGAATATCGTGCTCGTTTTGCAGGAATCGTGAGAGGTTTCGCACGGCATCCATCAACCCACCTGCGCGCCGCGATATGTAGGGCGCGAGCATTGATACTTTGAGGCTCATCTATGAGTAGTGCTTTGATCAGAAGCGATTAAAGCAGGCTGGTGCGACGCATTGGAGCAGCTTTGGCGGCATCGATCGAGCTCTCTGTCCCTATCGCAAAATGCGCTGGCGTAACACCCTCGATGATACGGCGGCTTTCCTCTCGCATGTAATCCGGTCGTCGCTTCGAGAGGCCGCAGATGTTCAACATTAATTTAGCGAGGCTTTTCACCGATCCGCGGTCAAACGCAAATCCGTTTTTACCTTCAACCACCAGATTACGCCATTCGAACTGGCGCGCCATCCGCAAATTGCTGCCGGTATGGGGTTCGTGCAAAAAAATCGTGTCTCCCAAGCCAGAGAAGGAGCAAGCAAGGCCAGAAGGACATTCCGAACCACGCATAAATGCCAGGGAGATCACCGCCACGCAGCAATGGAACTATGGCGGCGGCCAGAATGCCCCGAAGCAAAAGACCTGCCAGAGGAACGATACGGGTGCTGAAAGAAACGAGACGGCCAAAACCGAATCCGTAGATGATAGACAAAAGGACCACTCCAATCAATCCGCCTTCCTGATAAAAGGAACCAAAGAGACTGGGAGAAATTCCGAGAGTGAACCCACTGTCTGCCGTAATAATACCCAGCTTGTTCATGTAGCCACCGACTGGCTTGTCCGGCCACCAGGAGCGTGGGATAGGACGTTCAAGAATCTCGAGATGCTCTCCGCCATAACTGTAACCGAGCATCTGGGGATAGACCTGCCGGAGAAGCACAAAGCCATCGAGCATGTTGGCATCCTCGGCAAAGGTGAATCTTTCCCATGCGCTTTGTTCCAGTTCCGCTGTCGGCTCTTCAGCATTGCGGAGCGTGCCCGCTACCGCGAACAGGGCAACCGCGCCAATGAGTCCAATGCTCAGCACCTGAGCTCGACGCACGAAGGAAAGACCTGAAGACAAAATGATGGTCACCGCCACAAACCAGCCGAGAAACTGGAAGCGCATCGACGGTTGAAATGTAAGATAAATAATCGCGACAAAAAGAAGCAACGCTCCAAATTTTTGCCCTTCCGTGTGGAAAGCCCCACTTTTCCAAAGCGCCGCGAGAAGAATGGCTACACCCACCAGGCTCAACGAGAACAGGATCAAATAGCTACTTACTTCAAAGCCCATCGATCTCCCTTCGGCGAGCTGAATTCCAACCGAGCGCCGCGCTAATAAGGAGACAAGGATGCAAATTACGGCCAACGCGACGACGCGCGATTTGAGCCAATGCAGCAATTCAGGTGAGGCGAGCTTATCTGGGACATCGATCCGATGCCTTTGCGCCAGCATATAAATGGAAAGCAACACGGTTTGACCCAGAACGGCGATCGATTCTACTTCCAATGCACTTTCTGAATCAAGTGGATCGAACCCAAAATTAGTGAGATTCGCGGGTGAAGCCCACCCCAGGAACAGCGCCCAAAGTCGAAAGTCAAAAACGTAGAAAAGAACAGCGCTGATCAACAATGGGATTTCGTCATGTCTTCTCGCAACCCAGAGCACCCCAAGCACAATCCACGCGATCTGGCATAGACTTAGCGTTATGAGGGCGAGAGTCATATTCGATCCACTAAATTACCGCCGCCAGACGAATGGGTAACTTACACTCCTAGCGTGCATAACTGGTTACTCAAAAATGACAAGCCGAATCGCTCACCCACCGTAGCATTCTCTGAAAATTGCGCGAGCCGGTCTGGATTGTGTAAACAGAATCGGAGCGCTTCTTCGATTGCGGCCGCCGTCGGTTCTTCCAAGAGCAAACCGTTAACATGGTCAGTAATAACATCGCCGCACCTCCGGGATGCGATCACCGGAAGCCGATGGGCGAGCGCTTCGAGTAGGGTCAATCCAAAACCATCCGACAACGTTGGCAAAATAAATACGTCTGCCTGATCATAATAGTTTCGGACCTTGTTCCGCGCGACCGGTCCTACCCATCGGATATTTCGATTCGAACGCAAATCTTCAGGAATATTGATCTGAATCGGACCAACCATCAGGAACTCTATGGGTAGCAATTGAAATGATCGTGCTGCGTTCAAGAGTCGAGCGATGCCCTTTCTTAGACTGATCTGGCCTAAAAACAGGACCCGAAGCGGGCGTGTAGCGGTAAAGGCCCTGGGATATGCTTTTGGCAGGATGGATGGCACCTTATTCTCAAATGCGAGGGGAATAATTAACAACTTCGCCTTTGGTATTCCTAGTTGCACCAGTGCATCGAAAGACCATTGTGAATTCACGATGATTCGGTCGGCAAAGTCGCATTCTTCCCGCCACGACTTCCAGTAATCCGCTGGCGCGCGTGTCCAACTAGGGGCTAATGAAGGTTCTCTTTCGGCTTCAGCAGCTACAATCTCTTCTTCAAAAGGCCCCGGATCAATTTGACCGAGGACCGTGCACCAACTGCGCGATTTTGCGAAGCGGAAAGGCGCGAGAGCAGTGTAGCTGTAACTGAACAAAGTGGGTTCTCGGTTATCAGTTCTCGATTGGCAGCCAGAAAGGTAGGCGACAACCTTTTGCTGGAACCAGTGGTTTCGGGCGACGATTAAAGGCCAACCCGAAAGCCGCTTCAACCGAGCAGTCATCTCGAAGGCGAGCAATCCGGCATTCCACGCCCGCACCCGAGCTTCGGTCAGGTCGGGATGAAACCGTTCGCCTGGGCCGAACGACAACCCGGCAAGCGGGCTACCTGGCGCCGCCCAGGCATCCGTTAGCAACTGGTCGAGTGCGCCTTGCCGAAACAGCGCGCGTGGAATCGCGTAGTGCTCCCTCGCGCCGAGTTGAGAACAAAGCCAGTTCATTGTCTTAGCAGTCATTTTCAACTGTCATTCTGAGCCCAGCGAAGAATCTCGGATCAATTTTCGACCAGTTCTGCGTAACGGAATAACCAGAGATGTTTCGATTCGCTCAACATGACAGCGCGATGACGAGCTGAGTTTATGGCAACGCGAGCCAGCGTTTGTAACTGGCCCACGAGACAGGCTTGCGCTTTCGAAGACAATAGGGAATTCCCACTAATGTCTGGCGCCACCAGCTGGGTTCCCGGATTACCCAGGACCACCCGCGCTTGCAGGCATAACGAAACTGCGAAAAAATGCGCCAGGTCGCTATTCCAACTGCAAATGGAAACGGGCATCGCATGAGAGTGCTCCAGAACTCGTTGCGGGCGTGACGATGATGAATGCGGATCTCTTCGCGTGCCTGTCCGGAGTAGTGATGACGGATGGTGACCACGGGAGAAAAGAGCACCTCGTAACCCGCCGCCACACACTGCAGTGCGTAGTCCGGCTCTTCATACATGTGAAAGAAACGGGATTCAAAGCCCGGCAGTTGGAGATAAGTTGATCGCCGCAACACAGCCCCCGAATTTGCGAATGAGTGCGTCAAGCGCTCTGGATCGAACTCTTGTTGTTCGAGGGTCGCCGGGTATTCATCTGTTCGCTGAGGAAAATGCAGGACCGCAAGTTGTGAACGGTTTTCAAAGATTGGGACAAATCGGGCAATGCAATCCAACTGCTCCGGATAACTATCATCATCCAAAGCCAGCACCAGATCTCCTCGCGCTTCGCGAATCATCCGGTCACGGGAAACCACTGAACCTTCGCCCAGCTCATTTACGAACAGCCGCACGGCCGAAAGTTCACGACTTGCCACGTCCACAGTGTCATCGATGCAGCCATCGGCCGTGATGAGCACTTCCCCTGGCGCTGGATTCAACTGCCGGAGAACCCGGCACGTTCGGCGCAAGTCACCTGCGCGGTTCTTCGTTGTAATCATAACGGACAGCAATAATCCCACAACAGTTAACAGCGGTTTCCGTTATTGCGATTCAGTTCCGGTGCCTTAATTATCGTATCGACAATCGGCGCCGCGCATAGCGAAATATCCGAGGAGCCCAAATGCCTACAATCGTTGAAGCATAATCGATGAAGGACATGTGCCGGCGATGAACAAATAAGACGTCGGAGAAGTTCGCTCGCGAAAGCTTAAAGACAAAAAATCCCAAAGCCTGGAGACGAGACACAACATCTTTAACTTCAGTCTTTGACGAACCGCCGACCCACTCGTGGAATTCGACTGTTATCTGATCAATGGATCGCAAGAATGCATCGGAACACGAATTGAAAACTTCAATTTCTGCGCCTTCGATATCAACCTTCAGCAGGTCAATCTGAGGAATAGATTCCGTTTTCAAGAATTCGTCCAAAGATAGACCTTCAACTTTAATAGTATCAATATACTCCCAATTATCTAACCGTTTTAGAGAAGTCACTTCGTGGTTCGAACTTATGTTTAAGGTGGCTGCCCCTGACCTCCCGCAAATCGCAAAATTGAACTTCTTCACCAAATCTCCAGCAGGCATTTTGGCGAAGACCAGAGGAGATGCTTCCACGGCATAAACGTCGCACCGGAAACGACTGGCCGTTGCATTAGCGAACGCGCCATAATTAGCACCAAGATCCAGAACCACAGAGTCAGCCGTTAATAAGTCAGGGCAAATAGAATGATGCACAAGGCTTGTTATTTTCATGCAATGTCATTAGAACTCTGCTGTCTGCGAGGGCGCGAAACGATTCGTAACCGTTATCTGGTCGCGACGATAACGGCATTTCCCTACGGCCAGATTCCGCAGCCATGAAATATCTGTTTTGCCAGGCGCACATATGGCGCCTCCAAATGCCTCGGCAGCGCCGATTCATCAATTTTTAGCGGGCTAATGCCATCGTCAAACATGAATTCTTTGCTGTTTTTTATGGTCAGCCGCCAATCTTCTATATCTTCTTTCCAGCCTTCAAAACCGCGCGAATAACATTTATCGGCTGTTTCAATCGCCAGCGTAATCGCGCTATCCCGGCTCTCTTTGCGAGCCTTTCCACGCGCCTGCATTTGTTTTGGCGAACGACAAGGATAGTGCTTGTAAATGAGGCGCTCTCTGGCAACGACGCCGGCGTGTAGGGGCCACGCCCAATTGTCAGTCCAAATCAGACCATCTCGATATCGAACGGCCCGGCGTTCCGACCAGGCCACGTAATAGTACCGCAACAACGGCATCACTTTCTCGAAGGGCAGGGAAAAATCTATGCTGGCAACGTCCCTTTCAGTAAGGACGTACTCGGCCATGATACCCCAGACAAGATCCTGTCCCCTGGGGACCCGGGAAAAAAATGCTCTGGGGTTACCAACATAGAATTCGTCTGCGTTAAGCTGCAACCACCAATCTCCTTTTGATGATTGATGTCGAAATTCATTGAAGACCTCGGCCCGCAACCCGTCCCTGAAGACCTTTGGATCTTGTTTCCATGGGATGATTCCGGGATGGTTCAGTTTGTTGACAGCCTCCCAGGTGCCATCTGTGCTTCCGCCGTCATACACATAAATATAGTCCGCCCATTTGATAGCCTCTGAGAGGCAAACATTGATTACGTCCGCTTCGTTTTTACATAGGACAATGCAATGTATTTTGAAATCATTATTCATCTTGGTGGCGCCGACCTTCAAGGCCGTCATGGGTACGTTTCCGACCTGGCGGCATCGAATTTCATATTGTGAATTTCGGCGATGCGCCGGCGATAAACACGCCGCCGGCTCGGGGCGTTACGTAAATAATTAAACCAATACCGTGCCGCGCTTTGGTAATCCGCTGCCTTCTTCCGGCGTCCGGAAATCTTGTAAAGAATGGATTCCATAGAGAACGCCGCCGCACGTAACGGCGCCAGCGTGCTTCGCAAAAACCACCGGTGTTGGGAGCGCCTATACTCGGTGGTCCTCCGATTGACGCCGAAACCTGCATGCTCTGCGAATCGCTCGAACAACGCCTGGGCAGGGCCGGGTCTTTCGCGCAACCATGGCACCAAACCCGTGTAGTGAAGCACACAGCCCAGATCGTTCTCCTCCTGCTCATCAAACTGCCAGGACGCTCGATTCCAATACTCAGGCAACTCGTCAATGCGGCCGTAAAGAAGAAAGTTGAAGGCCGACTGGTCCCAAAACCGGTAGTGCCCTCTCCAGTTCTTGAAAAATTCGAGGGAGCGCTCCGGGAAGTTCTGTTTCCTGAGTTCATCAAGATTCATTACCATGACCCCGGAATTGTAGTAAGCGCCTTGAGCAGGAAGCTTCATGGCATCCGCCACGACCCGGCAGTCATCGCCAAGCGACTGAGTCTCAGAATCGCGGACGGCAGCGAGAATTTTGTCTGATGACAATTTAAGATCAAACAGCGCGGATAGGTCGCGGAATACCAACACGTCGGAGTCGAGGTAAATCAGGCGAGGCACGTCAAGCACGCGCGGCAGCAGAATCCGGCAATAAGCCATGTGCGATCTGCCCGGCCCAAGCGCAGCGCCGCGAAAAACGGAGTCATCCACCGGCACAAATTCCACGCGGACTGATTGTCCAAACCTCTCAGCTAATCGCGAAAGAATATTTTTGGATGACTGGGAGATGCCGCCATCGAGCACGTGCACATCCACCACACTTCCCGTAGCCATATGACCTAATGCGCTCGCCACCGCACAATAAAGCCCCTGGAAATAGCGCTCGTTGCTGGCTAAGGCAATTACAACAGGATTCATCAGAAGCTGCTTGTACCCATAGGACTGTTTTCGAGGATGATTTCCCAGTCCAGGCAGTTACGTCTCGTAACCTGCCAATAATTGTTCGTAAAGCTCAGAGTAGCGCTGCGCGCTGCGATCGTCGGTGAAGTGAGCGCTCAACCGTCGCCGCGCAAAATCTTAAATGTTATATCTTGGCTGAAATGTCCTGCGCATTTGAAGTTGAACCTTTGCTTGAATTGAGCAGCACGGAGACACCATTGCCGCTTTCCGTGGCAAAAGTTAAAATGCGGAACTTGCCTGACATCTCCGCTATGGCACGGCGGACGCCCGGAAAGCTGATTGAGTCATGCAAAACCATGCAACCCGTCTCTCCTATTCGAGAGGAATACAATAATATTTCATCAAGCGTATCCCGATACATATGGGAAGTATCAATAAAGAGAATATCAATTTTGTTCGGCAGGCCTGCAACAAGGGTTGCCTCCGTGGATTTTCCAAGCAATGCATTAGTCACCCCGTCGAGCCCCAGTCGCTTTAGATTTCTCACTGTGGCGTCAAGATATTTTTGGTCACAATCCACACAATATAGTTTTCCACGGCCATTGGCTTGAAGCGCCATGGCCAGGTGGGCAGATGCCCACCCGACGAAGCAACCGAGCTCCACAACTACCGTAGGTTTTCGATAGAAAACAAGATGGCTTAGAAAGCGTCCCACGCTGGGTTCAGACGTAAAGGACTCAGGGGCACCCGGAGGTGTAAATGAGCTTGCTGATCCCAATTCTTTGGAAAAGTCCGGCGGCGCAGGAATAAGCGATTCGTTAGTTCCAAATACAGCATGCGCAAAACTCAATGGGTCAACGTCTCCAGTCACATCGTTATAATTGCAATGCTCACGTGCCATAGCACTAACATCCGACCAAATATAGCGTTGTGAGAGCGCATTCAGCAAAAGCCTCATGCGGGGCCGCAAATTTGATCGAATTCGTCCTAAAAGGTTATGCATAACCTTCTAACAAGAAATATTTATAAAGGATTATCAAGCATCCGCCCAAAGCTCTCCTCCAACGGCACTAACTCGTGATATAACTCCGTGTAACGGCGGGCCATCAACGAATCCGTAAAGTGCCGAATCACTCGCTGGCGACCGGCAATTCCCATATTAACGCGTTCCTTGGGGTGTTGCTTCATCCATTGCAACATTCGGGCCAGTCCAGGTACGCTGCCAATTTCAGGCTCCATCAAACCGGTTTCGCCATCCGCCACCACATCTGCCAGTCCTCCGGCGGGATATGCCACGACCGGCGTTTCACAAGCCATGGCTTCCATGGCCACATTCCCGAATGTCTCCACCCGGCTCGGCATGGCGAACACATCCAGAGCCGAGTAGTATATGGATTGCAAGCGCGGCGAACTCAAGCCGCCCATCGGAATCGTCTCAATCCCGCTGAGAGGCCATTTGCCCGCTCCCAGCACCAGCAAAACTATTTCCCGTGCCGGAAAGGTTTTCAACGCTTCCATCAAAATATCCGCCCCCTTGCGCTTCTCATGAAAGTCCAGGCAGGAAAAACCGACCACGAACTTGCCGTCAGCAATTCCCAATGCCGTTCGGGCAACAGCCTTGTCCACCGGCTTGAATTGTTCCACATCCAAACCGTAATGGATGGTTCGGATGGATCTGGCAAATTTCGCCAGACCGGAACGTCGTGCCTGGGCCGTGGTCCATTCACTGTTACCAACGAAATGCAGGTTAACCCGTTGATACAAGCGTTCCTTGAGGCGAAAGAACTTGTTGGTGGCATCGGTCGACCCGGGCTTTTTCTGTTGCGGGCAATTGCCGCACTCCTTGGTGAAACCGTCGCATTCTCCCGGATAATGGCAGCCGCCGGTAATAGGTTCCAAACCATGTAGCGTCCATGTAACCGGCAACGCTGGAGGCAACGAGTTTAAGAAACTCGGCAGATCCAACCACCTCGGCACCCAATGCAGGTTGACCACCAACGGCAACTTGCCAATGGCTTGAATCGGGGTTTTGCGGATCCAGCGAGGGCTGGTAACAAAGCCGCCTGGCGCCGTGCGCCGATTGCGCCAACTGATGGCAATGGCGGCAGCATTTCGCCAGAAAAAGGAGCGATTCTGGAACACAGGGATGAGGCTTGGATCGTTGGACTCCCCCGAGCCATAGTAGAAGCGGCTGTCAAGCCCCATTCTGCGCAGTGCCTGGTGGAGACGAAGGCCGGCAATATTGGCACCGCCCCACAATCCGGCACCCAGGTGAGCTATGGTGGGATTATCTGTCACTGGTCAGTTTAGTCGAAAGGTTTTGGCAGTTTGGGCTTCCGCTACTTTTTTAAGGGCGACGAGGTTGGGGCAATAACCCCAGACTTGATAGTTCTTTTGCCTTAGGATCCGCCGGCAGGCCAGATTGGTCCCGGCGTGGTCATCCACGTCGTGGAACAAGATGATCCCGCCGGGAACAAGCAAACTACCCCAGACTCGAAAATCGAACCACGTGTTAATGTAATCGTGTATGGCGTCCACAAATATCAAGCTAAGAGGTGTGCATAAGAGCTTTTTTGCTGCTTCTCCCGAAGAACGCCTCAGATACACCACGTTGGAGAATGGGGAGATTCGTTTGCGAAATACCTCGAAGGCTTCATTGATTCCGGGAAACTCGTTTTCCTTGTGTGGATCTATGGCATAAACGCGCCTGATCGTGCGTCCCGCCAGTGCGGCGGTCGTGATTCCCCGCCATGCACCGATTTCGGCAATTGGCTCCGGCATTTTCTCGGTATCCGCTACAGCGCTGAACAATATCTTCCGTTGCCCGGTAGTGACCGCCGTTTCTTCGATCGCCTCCCCGCGTTCAGATACGTGCTCGATAAGCTTATCCTTATTGAGGCACCGATCGATCGACTTGTAGCTTAGCTTTCCCAATAGTTCACCAAACTCAAGGGGCAGCCTCCAGGCGACCGCACGCAGGAGACGTGGCAGCTTCCTCAATTCAGTTGGATCTAGTCTCATGACTGTTCTGAGGTTTCCGAGCTGCCTGCCTCAAAGTTTTCCACGGCTCGGTAGTAACTTGCTTCGAATCGTTTTATAACATGAGGCCAGAGAAATTGCTCCGAAACCGCACGACAATTCTCGCCGATGCGCTCACATTCCTTCGGATCTGAAAGGAGTTTCAGCAAGGCGGCCGCGAGAGCCTCCGGGCTAAGTATAGCTCTATTGTACGCGGCATCCGGGACTCCCACTAACACAGCCGCCACACCGTCGTGCAACAACTCCTCAAGCACAGCCACCTTCCGGCCTACGGGTGGCTTGCCATATCGCCCCGCTTCCATATAGACAAGCCCAAAGGATTCCCCAACGGATGGGACACAGAGACAGGCGCAAGCCGCAAGTGCATCGTGTTTCAGTTCCTCGGAAGTAAAATCCAAATCTATCAGACCTTCGATCTCTCGTTGCTTATGGGTAGATTCTGTTGGCCCCATGCAAACCAGACCTACGTCGGGCCGCGCGCGACGCAGAACTTTGAATGCCTCCAGAAGCAACAGATACCCTTTCTGCCGATCCTTTCGTCCGATGAACAGAATGAAAGGGCCGGCGACCCCAAACCTCGTCCTAAAGCGTTCAGCATTTCCGTCGGCGCGATCTTCTATACCAGCGCCAACAACATCAATCGAGCACCCGAGTGACTTCCGCTCGAGATAGTCCGCTTCATATTGCGTGTAAACGAGCAGGCGGTCCGCCTCCCGATAAAGGCGGAAATCCAAAGATGAGTCGCCAACGTGGTGAGGGTGGCAGGTTGGCGAAACGACAAACGGGATTTTCCAGTGTTTGGCTGCGACCGCGGCAGCGAAACCATTCAAGGGCGGAGCCTCGCCGATATGATGGATAACATCCATTCCTGCAAAGGCATTCCGGGCAGATTTTCTGGAGGCAAACTGATATAGATTCACGGCTAACCTCTCGAGGTGAGGCCGGACGACGCATTTGCCAAGGAACCAGAGAACTGGCAGCCAGATTCGCGAAAATGTAAGCGGCCTGACGGGCACCCCTTTGACTTGCAGGGTGGAGCTAGGCTCGTTGAAGAAAAGGTAATCTCTCCCGTGAGGCGCGCGGGTTGCGGCCCGCGTGACAACAACCACGTCATGACCCCGCTTTTGAAGATGCTGCGAAAGTTGTTCCGCGAGGGCCTGCAGTCCTCCGGTGTTCGGCTTGAAGCAAAAAAAACTAATCGCAATTTTAAGTCCTCGTTCGGTCATGCTGCGCGGACGCTTCCATCCTTGTGTCGTTGTTCAATATTGAGCAGTGAATCGTAAAGCGCGACGTAAGCAGCAGCGTTCTTGAAATAGGAAAAACGCTCCTGCACCCAAGCTTCACAAGAATTCTGCCAGCGGTGCCTTAGTGCTTCGTCTTCGATAAGCTTCTGTATGGCTTCGGACAGAGCTTGCGTGTTTCCTCGCTCGACCAACAGTCCGTTGAGACCGCATTTAACAATATCCGGGATCCCTCCTACGCTAAAGCCGGCGACGACGGCGCCGCAAGCAACGGCTTCCACGGCACTCTGACCGAACGCCTCTTCTAACGACGGAATGACAAAGACATCCGCCCCTCGATAAAGCAGTGCTTGCAACTCATCGCTTTCAACCCGGCCAAAATGAGTATGGCGGTACCCGGGGCCAGCTTGAAAATGTCCCGCGCCCATTGTCAAAAGGCGAATGGGCATTTGGCAGCGGACGTTCACCAGTGCATCCCGAAGGTAGCGACCGCCTTTGTGCGGCAAGCTCAGGTCATACGCGGCAAACAAGAGTACCGGCTCTTCCACGCCAATGCCAAGCGCCTCCCGCGATTCACGCCGCCTTTGCGGAGAATAAACGGTTTGATCCAATCCGTAATGGATGACCTCGACTTTTCTATCCTTGGTCAGGGCACTGAGCCGGGCTCTTTCCCCGCTCCAAAAGCTGTTGGCCACGAAAGCCAAACGCTCCCGCGACGGTCTTAAATACGCCATCTCTTTCATGCGAAAGATCCGACGGGAATAGTCGTTTGATCGATGTGAATTCATGATCGGACAACAACCACATGCCGCTTCAAACCGGCGACATGGGCCCGGATAATCACAGCCGCCGGTTATCGGACTGAGATCATGGAGTGTAATGACGACCGGCTTGGAGCGAGGAAGGTGGCGAAGCAGGGCCGGCACATCGACAAAATGCTGGACTTTGTGAATGTTGATGACGTCGGCTCCGGATATTTCGGGACCAACGTCTCGCAACAGGTCGGCGCGCGGATCAGTCAGCCCCCACATAACCTTCCCGTCAGGGGTTCGCGATCGCTTTTCCTGGTAATCTATCCACGTTCGACGGAGAACTCGCGAAGCCCGACAAAAGAAACCGGGATCGCCCAAATAAACTGCCACATTAGCGTCGTTCGAGTGTTTGTGGCGCACGAGCATTCGTGAATCGATTCCGTAATCGCGCAGAGCCAGATGCTGGCGATAAGTCGCTCGGGCGGCCCCTCCGAAATTGTCATGCGTAGCGAGATGAACGACCTTCATGGCAGACTTCAGGCAGGGAGCGAGACCGGGGAAACTTGAGCCGCGCCATTCAGCAAACGCTTCTTCGATAATTTAGTCATAATTACTGCCACTGACTGATTTTGATCGGGCACTTTGTCTGAGGCAGCGCCGGACAAGCCCCCTGGCTCGAAAGATCATTAGAGACAGCCGTCCCTCTAGCGTCAGCCCGTGAGTGCCGCAAACATACAGGAATCCGACCCGCTTCATTTTTGCAGCCGGAGATGAGTTCACCAATTTGCCATAGCGTTGACGATATTTTTTGAATCCTCTGCGGAAGATCGAGACGTTTCTGCGCCAAAGTTGAATTCCCAGGAAGCAAAGATCCAAGCACCTCTTTTTTCATTAATTCCAGCAGGAGCTGGATTTTTTCATCCAGAACGAAAGTAGTTCCGATCTAAAACTGCCTGCCAGCGCAATCTTAAAGCATCACGGTAAAGCAAGTGCCGCATCCAGCTCACATAGTGCCGGGAATAATATCCCTCCTTCCTCATGTTTCGACGACAGAATTTGTAAATGTCGTCGAACTCAACGAGGCTAAGCTGGTTTGGTAACAGGCCAGCTCCCTTGTGTACGGCCGTGGCAATAATAGTCTGTTCGAATGCGCCGTCTTGGGGGTCGGAAAGCGCCTCACGCACCATCGCGCGTAAAATCTCCGGTGTCAGAAACTCTCCATGCAAAGCTAGTATGCCACCGTTGACAAATGGCGGGTCCAACACCTTAGGACAGTAGCGCAGAGCCATGTCGCGGCGCTGATGACAATTATTTTCCATCACACCACGTGGGTTCGCCCAAAAGTCTCTGGGGCCGAACAGGTCCGACGGGTCCTTGAACCAAAGGATATCTGCATCCACAAACAGCACGGGTTGCCGGCGCGCTAAGAGAACAATGGATGCCAGCTTCAACCCCCAAGGACTGCTCTGAGCATATTGGGCAAGCTCGCACTCTCCGGCGGCGTCTGCTTGGGCGGTAATTTGTTCGCGCGAAAGTACATTGATTTTCCCTGGCCACCAGGAAAAGACGGAATAGAAATCCTCTACCGACCAACTCCCATCCGAAACAATACTGATTGTGGGCAGGTTTTTCCAGGACCGGTAAAGTGAAAACATGCTTTCTCGCAGCATTAACCAATGACTGCGACCGGCAATGGTTAAATAATGCACGCCGGATTCGGGCTTTGCCGGTAAAGGCCTGATGGACCAGCGAGAAAGGAGATTCAAAGAGAGTTGGCCTAGACGGACCGATACGTTTAACCTACTAAAGGGATTCAGAAGTCCGGCGGCGAACTTAAGTTTAAAGGCTTCCTTTTGAGAATTCAATGTGCTGTTCAACTTCCTTTCCACAAATACTTATCGCTCATTCGATTTTATGACTCATAAGCTTCGCGTAGATTCTTCCAGTCAGCATCAGGCAAGACGAAATCCAAAGCCTCGATGCTGGCAGCCAAGTGCGCTGGCGTGCCACAGCCAACAATGGGCACCACGCTAAAGGAATGTGAGCGCAGAAACGCCAGCACAACAGTACCGGCAGCAACGCCATTCCGTCGAGCGATCTCACCCACGAGTCTTGCTATTTGGAAGTTGGCTTTTGTCGCGTATCCAGACTGTTTTGCCTTCAAACGCGCTACGTTATCTCCTTCCAACCAATTGCTGAAGAAACCGCCAGCTTGCGAAGAATAAGGCATCGCCACTAGATTAGCTCTTTCATGCAGTTGCTCTGCATCCCCGTCCATCGACCGCATAGTCGAGTCAAGTCCTCGATAATGACGACTTCCGAGATTCCAAAACAGTTGTGTGGCTACAAATCCGGCCTTGCCTGTTCGGAATGCGTAGTCATTCGCTTCGCGAATCCGCGTCGCCGTCCAATTGGCTGCCCCGAGCGCTTTGACCCGTCCGTCACGAACAAACGTGTCACAGCTGTCTGTGATCTCCTCTACAGGAATGCTCTCGTCATCGCGGTGTAAAAACCACAGATCGATGTAATCTGTTCCAAGCGTCTCCAGACTGCCTTCCAGATCCTGTTGTAGCTCTGAAGGCGAAAGCCTCACTCGCCAGCTATTGTCGAAGAGAGGATGTCCCGCCTTTGTCGCCAATACAATCTGCTCCCGAACCCCCGTAGCTTTGAGCCAATCACCCACGATACGTTCGCTACGATGTTTCTCTCCAACGATCCAATCCGAATACACTCTTGCTGTGTCAATACCATTTCCTCCCTTTTGAACCCAGTAATCCAACAGATAGTGCGCCTCAATCTCCGTCTGTCGAATACCAATCTCAGCCACTCCAAGGCATAGCGCAGAAACCTGAATGTCGGTCTTTGGAAGCCTCACCCGGTCCATCGTGGTTGTGATCGCTTAGAGACGAAGCGCCTTACTTGCGTTGCAGATATGCCAAATCAAAACTAACACGCGAAAGCACCTGCGGAAGAGTGAGCAGGTTATCAATGGGTGTTCATGGATGGATCACAGACGGATTCCATCCAGTGCATCCATTCGCGGCTGATCTTTTCATATGTCAACGTATTCAACACGAGTTCCCGGCCTTTTTGAGCTACGCGCCTCCTCGCATCTGGATTTGCAAGGTAGTAAGCAGCCTTACAAGCCATTTCCTCATATGATTTGAACCATGCAATCGACTCGCCATCGCGAAAACCAGCATTCTCCAAATCTGCCGTCTGATTGGCGAGAACAAACCCGCCGCAGGCGAGCACCTCGCAGATTCTTGGATTGATAGTATCAATCTGTCTTGCCGACTCTTCTACGTTCACGATAATCGAGGCGGCATTGTAGACCTTTATTTTCTTCAGCCCGTAGACCGGCTCGGAAGAAACGCACGGCGATAACACCGGACATGCAAACCAGTCCTCGGGTGTCCCCCAGATTTTAAGCTTATGTTCCGCCAGGAGGGATAACGCTTGTAGTCGGTCGGGGCCTGCAGTTCCAACGACAGCAATTTCACAGCCATAACGAAGCTTGTCCCATTCATTTAAATCCATAGGCCGATGCTCGGAAGGTTCGGCTGCACCACGAACATAATAGACATTTGAATTGCGACCCGCGCGATCGCCCTTCACGAGCGGAACCACGTAGCGATCATGCACGGCGACAAAGTCCGCTGCGCTCATCAACTGGGCCGTATCCCGCCACAAGAGATGATTATTATCCAAATAAAATCCAACTTTGCAGCCACATTGACGGCGCAGGCGCTCCATACGACTTACGCTAATAAAATGGTAAAAAAGCAACAGAATGTCTGGCCGATGTTTCTTACAAGCTTTAGCGATGCGGCGCTCACCCACCTCCAGCTCGCAGCCTTCCACGGAATTTAGAAAACGAAACCCAGGTTCATCTGTGACCTCCGAGTCAAAAGGAAATATTTCCACCTGATGCCCCATCTGTTGCCATTGATTAACATGAAAGAGATGTATTTCCCCCGATGTCGGGTTGCTCCAGGCGACAACTAATATCTTCATGATCTATAATTTAAAAACCGCTTCCAGATCCTAAGGCATGTCTTAAATGGACGTGCCAATTTAGTGATCGCTAGAATCCGTCGGGCCGCCCGAAAGCGACGCGCTGATGCAAGAAAAGATATTGCCGACTCTTTCTGCAAGACCCAGATTCGCCGCTTTTCCAGACCATAAATCATAATCCAGTTCGTACAAAACGTCGGATCCAGAGGGGGGGCGTCCGCAGCCGAATCACCATCAAACGGCACGACCAACAAATCGCAGGAATGTAACTTCTCGTCTCCCAACATAAACACCTTAGCCCGTGGCCAAGTCACGCTAAGTTCATCTACAATCTGTCGATTCGCCCATTCTTCACAATGGCGAAGGATACAAATACTGCGAGGCGGTGGGGCGCCGGCGTGTTCCATCAAAAATCTAAAATAGATCATTATCCTTGGCAGTTTGGTTAAACAGACGTGCAAAGAATGAGCGTAGTGTGATTATAAGTCGAACTCACGAAACTAACGCAGGGAAGGAGTGGTCACAGTTCTCTCGCTCGCGACAGCGCAAGTACAAGACGGTTCAGCCAATCGCGCTTGCATTCTCCATACGAATACGAGGTTCATCCGGCGGACTGACTCCTAACAGCGAGGGTTTTGAGGACGGCAAGAAACTTTGTCCCTGTATGGCGAGCATGTAATGCGACTGTACTTTGCCTCGCGTTGTCGGCCAGTTTTCGTCGCGGTTTGTCATCCATCAGAACTCGATGCAAGCTGTCGCCGCGGTGGTCATGTCTAAGTAAGGGACTACGATGCCTGCGTCGTACTCGACGAACTCAGGAGCGCCACCTAACGGCTCTTCATTTTTGAGGGCGATAGGCAAAAATGTTCAATTGGAGGTCCATGCCCAAGTGCTCCAAAATATCCAAAAAGGGCTTTTCGGATCTAATTCCGGGATGAATCTGAACTCTGAATCCAGCATGTCTGAGCACTGTCAGGATCTGGTCCAGTGTCTGAGGTTGCCCGATAAATGAATGATATTCGACAAATAGCCTGTCAACGTATTCTAGACTGTCTGCACAGTCGAGTATCACTTCCGTCTCAGCACCTTCAATGTCGATCTTTAGGAAATCGATCGGCTCGCATAGATAATCGCGCAGTCTCACGGTTTGAATCTCGATGACTTTAGCCGGTAGCGCTCCAATACAACATATGCGCCCACCGTCCGATCCTTCCGAGTAAAAGCTCAAATTAGTTGCCGATGACCAAATGCCCTTGGGAACTAACTCAACGTCCGACAGCTTCGCACGCACCACAAAGCTCTTCAAATAAGCGAAAATCTTTGGGTCTGGTTCAAAGGCAGTTATCCTGGAATCGGGGTAGCGTTGTTTGAAGAACAAGCAGCTCAAGCCAACGTTTGCCCCGCAGTCCAAAATGCGCGGTGAAGGGCTATTCGTGGAGAAGTCGTAAATGCCATTCTGAAAAAGTGCGCTCCAGACGGCAATGAACGAAGGTCCATCTGGTATAGTGGCTTCGAACCCCATAAGGTCCGTTGTGGTCTCGACATAACGTGGCAGCCGAGCGAGTCGCGCGATCTCGACTTGGGACGGATCAGGTGGAGCTGCGAGCCGTTGGACACCTGCCTTAATCCGGTGCAGCCGAAGCCAGAGAGAATGTGGCACGATCGCCCGAACGATGTCCTTGATCATTCCAAAACAAAGCGCTTCAGCCGCCGAACTAACGACTTTACACGAGACGCAAGTAACCGATGTCGGCGAACTTGCGCCAATCGCAGGGCGCACCGAACCCGCCAATGTAGCAACCGGTAAATTGTTGGTGTTCTCAGTGTGTCATATAGACAGTCGTAGTCGAGACGAATAATCTCCTCACGTGCATGGCGATTCGATGCGCGCTGGGGGTGAACACGCAGTGACGCTAACGCTTTACAAATGTATCCCACGTGAGAAACCGCCATAAGGCGAACCCACATTTCCATATCGACTAGCTGACGCATTTTTTCGTTGAACAATCCGACCTCACGGAACAGAGCTGTTCGGACCAAGACCGCTGTGGGTTCACCAATCTTGTTGAACGGTTCCTGCAAGAGCTCCGGCGCTTTTAGAAGCACCGATCCAGGTTGGCTAGTCTTAAGCTCGCCAAATACCGCGGAGAGATTGTGATATCGCAGGAGCCATTTGGTGATCTCATCACCTTCTGCAGAGGGCTCAACGATCAGTTCGCGCGGGCTAAAAACAAAACCAATACGTTCATCGCACTCGGCCACTCTGACCATCTCTTCAAGGCAGTTAGGGTGCAGCAGGTCATCTTGGAAGAGAAACTTTATGTACTTGCCTGATGCCGCGCGAATAGTGCTGTTCCAATTAGCAACCATGCCCGGAGTTTTTGTTGGCAGAATGATGAAGTTAGCTTGTGCCCGCCGTGCCTCGTCGCGAACGATATTTTCAGAGCCGTCCGATGAGCCGCTGTCGGAAATTATAATTTCCTGAGGAATGACGGTCTGATTGAGGACGCTGTGGATAGCATCCCTGATGTAGAGAGCGCCATTGTATATCGGCATGCATACACTGACGGGCACGGCGTTAAACATATCGGTCATACGGTTGTGATTAATGCTCAGCGGTAAGATTTGCTTGCTCGATTTCAGTCCAGCGCAAACGTCGCACGCCAAGCCCTGGCTGCGATGATCTGATAACCATGATTCATTGAGCAAATTGAAGACCCAGACTGCCAATGAGAAAGCGAAAACCAAAGCTTGTCAGTAACACGCAGATTGCTATCTCCGCCCAAACCGTTGTTTCATTCCCGACCGGCAATTCGCGTAGGTTTAACACTGTTGGCGGTATACGGCCTTTTTTGACGACATTTGCAACCGAATTATAGCCGGGCTGCAGTGCTTAACCAAGCGAGGAAAAAATATGGCTACGATTGACAGTCCCGTGCGCATGGTATTCTGCTCTTTAGAAAGATTCAATCATGACCACGCCGGCCGCGAAAACTACGTATAACAAGGCACAGCTTGAAGAGATGGCTGAGTCTGTCGGCCTCTGGTGGCACAGCATTGACCTGGGGCAGGGGGTAGTCACAAAGGGGTGTAAGACGCAAGAGACTTTGCAGCATGAACTTGAATCGCTACGACTCCCTGACCTGAGAGGCAAAACGGTTCTCGACATTGGCGCGTGGGATGGGTTTTTCAGCTTCGAGGCCGAAAAGCGCGGGGCCAAGCGGGTGGTGGCGTTCGATCATCACATCTGGTCAGTCGATCTCGCCAAGCGTGCCCAACAATACTGGCGCGAAGGCAAGGTCGCGCCACCGGTTCAAGAAACACCAAACTGGCAGCCCGACAAGCTGCCGGGAAAAACCGGATACGACACAGCCCATAAAGCTCTAGGCAGTAGGGTCGAAACCGTAGTGGGTGATTTTATGATAATGGACCTTCAACCGCTTGGGACTTTCGACGTCGTATTTTTCCTGGGGGTGCTGTACCATATGGAAAACCCCCTCGCCTCATTAAGACGAGTGGCCTCTTTAACCAACGGTCTCGCGATCATCGAGACCCATGCTATCGTTGTCCCCGGGTTCGAGCATCTTGAAATCTGTGAGTTCTATTCGTCAAGCCAGTTGGGCGGGGATGTCTCAAATTGGTGGGGACCGAACGTCGAAGCGCTGGAAGGGATGTGCCGCGCCGCAGGGTTCGTGCGCATTGAGATTGTACGTGGGGGGAGCAGCTACGTTGATACAGCTCAGCCGAAAGACTCACTTTCTCGGAAGACGCGCAATGCCGTAAGTCACATGCTGCGAAAGTCCTCTTTAGTTGCGCCTTTAACTCCCGAGCATTTCAGAGCCGTAGTGCACGCCTGGAAGTAAGGCTTCCTTCGTTCGAGTCGCCCCGCGCGTATGGCGGCCGCGGCGCTTGTAATTAGAATGCGGCTTTCCTACGGTTGAATGATGCACGCTTACGACGTGCGCCCGCGCAGCAACAAGCGCGGCGTCATTGCCGGTGTGGCCATTGTTGGGGGTGGCGCTGTATTGGCGCGAAGATGTTCCGCGATTCGACGCGAATCGCAATTTGTTTAGCCAGCACGTACGCGCATGCACGCGAGAACGGAGCAGCGGATCGCAAGCCTGAACATGATCTGCGTCCCCAAGCGAGGGAAAACATACGCCCCAATAATCCGAGTTGAGGAGGCCGGTCACCGTCCATCGACGGATTGCAAAGCATCTCGCAAAGCTTCCAGGTACGACCTGCCATACCGCTGATCAGGTTCAAGATGATTGCCTTCTCCCCACTCATTCCACGCATTGACAAACAATATACGTGGAGAGTTCGTGGATTTCGCCAGGTTGGCCAGCCTGGCGACGAGCCATTGATGGAAGAGCTTTGGTGACGACTCGATAAACAACATTGCACCTCGCCGGCGCCGAGGAGAGTTGTCCCACGACGGCATAACACAGGGAAACCGCAGATAATCTGGTTGAATCCGTCTGCTCATCGAGCTGACAAGATGGCGATAATTGTACGCAATGATGTCGTCACCTAAAAGCTTTCGACGCAGAAAAAAGTGGAGATCGTTCCACCGGAATTCCCTAAGCCGATGGCACCCCAGTCTCACCCCCATACTCCACCGATCAGGATGAAATTCCACTGCTGCATCTAGCCCAACTTCCTTTGGAGGCAATACATCTGGGCCTGTGTCGACGCGACACAGAAAAACTTCGCCTATTCCCAAACGGCGACATTCGTCACGCCAGGTCGCTGTCGTTTTTTGGATGTTCGGCAACTTATACGCGTGATAGATGATAAACAGCGGTTTATTTTCGACCCGAATGTAACGCGGATCCGCGAAGGCGTTGGCGAGCCAGCGGATGTGCGCACGATCGTCCTCCTCCGAGTATCTTTGCTCCATCAACACCTCAGAATCGCCACCATCCCAAATGCGTGTCCAATTCTCGTTCGCCCAGCATAGGCAAAACGGAAAATTAGGGCGGCCTGACGTTAACACCTCATCAAACGGTCGATGGAGAAGCCGCTTGCCTGAGAACCAATAGTGATAGTAGCAGAAGCCGGTGATTCCATACTGCCGAGCCAGGTCAGCCTGCGCTTCGCGCGATTCCGCAACACGAAGATCGTAAAAACCGAGATCGGCTGGCAAATGCGGCTGGTAGTGGCTGCGAAAGAGCGGACGTGCTTTCGTCACGTTCGTCCACTCAGTAAATCCTTTGCCCCACCATGCATCATTCTCGGGTATGGGATGGTACTGCGGCAGATAAAAGGCGATAACGCGTATAGATTCATCGGTCATTTATTAATAAGGTTTTTGCTGAACGAAGACTTCCCGAAACTCACCGTCAATGCCGAGTGAACGGTCTCGAATAGTATGAATAGTCACGGGGAATTTGCCCCAGTCCTGGAGTAGAAAAGGAAGGTCCACTCCCCATTCAGTGAAAACCAATGATCCGTTTTGATCTATCGGGTTGCCATGATAGTCGGGTTTTTCCAAATGCTGGAGGACACCGTCTTTCACCAAAGCTCGAACCAGGGTTTTCTTCGAGCGGAACCAGGGAACTGTAAAGATATGTGCTCCTCCAGGCTGCAAGGTTCGCAAGATTTCCCGGACTGCTAGCGCGACGTCCGGCAAATGTTCGAAGACATCGGAAGTGATAACCAAATCAAACGATTCATTTTCGAATGTTTGCGCCATCAGATCTTCACAGCGAAACCCCCTGCGGATTTTGCCTCGCGGCGTGTCTGGAAAGAAATGAGAAGGAAGATACTTCGGACATTCCCGCGCCAGCTTGTCGGATAACGGACCGCCGGGGGACGATTCATGAATCTTCAATTCCCGCCATTTTGGATAAAGTTCAGCAACTACCAACATCAATGCCCGCCAACGTGGAATGCTCTGGCAGTTGACGCATTTATACTGGTCACGCAACCAGGGGCCTTCAATTTCAAAATAGACTTGGCGCTCACAAATGGAGCAGTAACCGCGATTACCTTTTCTCCGCAACACTTGCCATGTTCGGCTCATCTTGCGTTTCAATCTTGATATCATACCCAAATTGCTTTGTTGTGATCGGATGCTATCGCGGAAGCTGAAAAAAGAGCCGCTCTAAGAAGGCAGACGCTTTAGTTATTACGCGGAAAAGGCGATAACGCGCGGATCCATCGAGCAACGCACGTTACGCTGGAGTCGCGTGGACAATGTGCTGACATCCAAAAAGGAGAGGCAGCCGACAGGCGAGCGCCCGAACTATCGCATGGCGGCGGTCGCGTGGCATCCAGCGCCATGGACGCCGATTTTCGTACTCGGGTAACGTTACGCCGGCAGTGTGCTGCAGACTTATCACCCGCAGGCCGTTCGTTTCGAAGAGCGATCTGACGGTCTCTGCGGTAAACCACCTCAGGTGAGTCGCGTCGCGGATGCCGACCGGCTGATAGTCAAAACGACCGCGAAGCAAATCCAAGCGGACCGACCAATGCGCGACGTTTGGAACTGAGGCTATCACCCTTCCGCCCGGAAGGAGTGCACGAAGAGCTAACTGCAGGAAGTTACCCGGATCGGCAACGTGTTCCAACACGTCGGCAAAGAGAATGACATTGAACGGCTCCAGTCGCTGCACAATAGCGGGCGTAAACAGCTCTTGATAAACTTCCAAGCCGCGCGCGCGAGCAGCAGTGGCTCGGCAAGGATCCGGTTCGATTCCAATGATTTTGGCGTCGCCAGTATCCGCGATTATGCGGGACACCGAGCCCGTGCCACAGCCTACATCTAACACGCGCGATCCCACCGGCACCAGCTCTGCCAACATGCGCGCAACCTCTTGCGGCTCGTCTGTATGTCCGTCGTAACGCAACGGGTCCAGCTCGCCCTTTTCCCCCATTTCGAACGTCTGATCAGCGGCGTTCACGTTACAGCCTCTGCGACGACGGCGGATTTGTTACTCAGATCAACCAGCTTATCACAGCCAGCCACGGCGCTGAAGCGGTGAGCAACAGTGACAATGGTGAGTTTACCCGATAGCTGCCGCAACGCTTCGATCAGTTTTGCTTCCGTCGCAGTATCGAGCGAGCTGGTCGCTTCGTCCAGAAAAAGGAGGGACGGCCGATGATAAAGGGCTCGGGCAAGGCCGAGACGCTGTCGTTCTCCGCCAGACAGGCGAACACCGCGCTCTCCCACAGTGGTCTGAAATCCGTCCCGCAGCTCGGTTTCGACAAAGTCCAGGATCTGAGTCATGGCACAGACTTCTCGCAGGCGCGCATTGTCGATCTCGTTGTCCGGCACCCCGAGCGCGATATTGCGAGCGATAGTGTCGTCGATAAGGAAAATTTCCTGCGGAACATAGCCGATCGTAGCCTGCCACGACGGGATCAGTTCGGGGGTAAGGGGCTGGCCGTCAATGAGGAGCCGTCCGCTCGTCGGCCGATGCAATCCAAGGAGTAAGTCGATCAAAGTTGATTTGCCCGAACCGGTGGAACCAATGAAGCCGATCGACATGTTCTTTTGAATTGTAATCGAGAAGCGATCCAGGACGTGCCGATCGGTACCCGGATAAACGAAAGAAACATCATCCAGCGTGATCGCGTCGCGCCACTCAATCGGGCGCGGTTTCCTGAGCGGACTTTCGGTACTGCCGGATTTTTCGTCTCGTTCCGCAGCGGCGAATTCCTCGAAAACCTTGTCCAGCGAATACCGCATGGAGGTGAACTGCGTCACCTGGCCATAAAGGAGCTGCAAAGCTGGAAGCAGGCGGTACCCAGCTACCGCCATCACGCCAAGATTTGGAAGGATGTCGGAAAAATCGCGGCCCTGGACCGCGAGGACTACGACTGCAAGGACGAGCCCGCCGAATGCGAGCGGTTCTATCACGTAACGAATGCTATTGGCGATAATGGGCACCCGAGCAGACATTTGCGCGACGACGGCGGAGTGCCCGGCGAACCGGCTCAGAAAATGTTCCTCCGCCCGATGCACTTTGATCGGTTTGATCCCGCCAAGCATCTGCTGTGCGTCACTGAACGATCCACTGAAAGCAGTCCGAAGGCCCTCGTTAACCTCCTGACGTTTCCGCGCAAGGAGACGAAAAATAGTGAAATAAAACGCGCCGAGCCCGAGTGCAGCGAAGAAGGCAATAAGGGGCTGGACGAGAAAAAGCGTAGCCAGCAGGAGTGCCGCGGTTAGAGCGCGCGCTATGCTATCCAGCAATGGAAGCAGAACACCGCTGGTGTAATTCCCTACGTCGCCCATCACTTTCGTAAGCAAGTCGCCGGAATTGCGTTGGAGGAAATAGCCATACGGTTGCGCCGCCATTTTGCGTAAAAGCCGGACGCGCAGCCAGTGAGCGAAACTATTTGTGTAGCGGGTGCGTGCATATTCGGCCAGCAAGTTGACGACGTTCGAAAAAAAGAGTCCAATGATGGCGATGACGCCGGCTGTTATGAGCAGTTCCCGATTACTCATTGGCGGCAGTAGCGCAAGGAAGCGCAGGCCAAATTGGGAGTGGCGGATGCGATCGGGATTAGCCGCGATGGCTAGAAACGGAAAGATCGAGGTCACGCCGATCACCTGAAAAATCCCCTGGGCCAACGACAGGAAAAACACCAGCGCCAGCTTCTTTCGCCCATAGGGACGGGCGAGGAAAAGAACGCGCCTGATGAGATCGGAAGCGTTTTGGAGGAACCGAGGCAGGGAGCGGTTGGACAAGGTCAGGAGCTAGCTTTTATTGGAAATGGTTGCAAACATCCGATAAAATTCCGATCGCGGTTTCGCCGTGGCGACGAGCGCGTCACGCCACGCAGAACAGCAAAAATGGCTCGTCGGACCGCACCCACCGCGCCAGTAGTTACCCTCGGCGCGTCCGGCTCCGATGACGATTTTGTGAGAAGCATTCAGATGATAGTTCAAGCATCGCCTCGCGGCGCAGGCGGTGATACGCTCTTGGCAAGATGGACCTGAGCATTTACGATAACAGCGATTTTGATCGTGGTGCGCCACGGTCGAAAGAAGCCGCTTGGACGTTGGCGCGTTTTCTCTTTTTTCAAAACGCGTTTCCATGGCCGTCATCTCTGCGCTGCGCGTTACTCCGCGCGTTTGGCGCGAAGGTTGGTCGCGCAGTGGTCATCCGCGCAAACGTAAACATCTCATTTCCGTGGCGGCTGGCAATCGGCGACCACGTCTGGATTGGTGAAGACGTGGGAACCCTGACGCTCGCGCAAGTGACGATTGAATCGAATGTTTGCATCAGCCAGCGCGTATATCTTTGCACAGGCAGCCACGATTTTCGACAGGAAGATTTCAAGCTGCAAGTCGCACCGATTACTGTTCGCGAAGGCAGTTGGATTGCTGCTGCCAGTTTCATCGCACCGGGCGTCGAGATCGGCTCTGGCGCCATCGTGTCAGCAGGCAGCGTCGTATTTGAAAACGTCGCACCGAAAACATTTGTACGCGGAAATCCCGCCACTGTGGTTTCTGAGATGAGCTGGCGGAGCTATGCCGGCCACGGAACATAGATTTTTAATCTGTGCTCAGCGGCATTGCACTCCGCTGAACCCGGAGCAACGGACAAAATGCCGCGCTGGGCGCACAGGCCACAGGCCTATGTTCCGCCGCTTTGCGAAACTCAGTGAGGCGGAAAGGCTCTTTCAATGAACGGGGAATGACCGCCCTCGACGAATATTCGACATGTTTTCGTCAGGCGGACGTCGTTGACCTCAGTTTGCGGCGAATACGGCGTACGACGTGTGGTGCAACCAGTCCGGCCACGCGGATGTAGAGACCGCTTGCGAGCAAGTGCTTTAATCTGACATTATTCATCCACGGAAAGTTATCACGCGCCGCGCATGCAGTCGTCGCCTCATCCAAAGTGCCGTCCCGCTGAAATCTGCTGATGAGATGCCCTAAGAGCGTGTTCGCAGGAATCTCGTCGCCGTAAGATGCCGCCCAAAAATGGAAAATGCGTGCTCGGCCCCGCCGCATCGCCGTGGAGTGGGTAACCCAATTGTCACGATCAGGAAGGATGGCGATTGTAGCAATGCCCGTGGCACTCGCACTGTTTAGAGACCACTGATCTTCCCGGATGCCTAATGAGAGCGTCTGCTTCCAGCGCCGATGCCATTCACCATAAAAGGCGTGCGCAGCCGGAGTGTCTCGGACCATCGCTGTGGCTGCCGCCGTTTTCTGGCGACCGTCGTGGTACGACGGGCCAAACGCAATCAAGAATGCAATCGGCACGCAAAGTTTTACTCCCGTTCACATGACGCCGTGATCCGCGTTTCCGATGAAAGATGTTACTGGCCTAGAGGCAAATTCCGGCGCTCACAGAGAGAGTGCTTTCGCTCACGGCGAGCTTCATACCCACGCAATGACCGCGATACAAAGCTTCATCGGAATTGATATAAGCCCATTCACCAAAGCGTCCAACTGTATGAATGCGGTGTTCGCTGAGCCAATGTTGGGCGAGTGCTACAATGTTGCTGCGCGAATGCGTTTGAACCGGGTATCCAAAGGGA
>Ga0193734_1000006_pt1 | contig 30733 bp, 23 predicted proteins | sample U1m1metaG_FD_145079 | JGI IMG/M metagenome (GOLD analysis project Ga0193734, IMG submission 145079) | Soil microbial communities from a riparian zone of the East river system, Colorado, United States - U1m1 | ecosystem: Environmental > Terrestrial > Soil > Riparian zone | place: USA: East River... | reverse complement strand
CGGAATAAAAAAATCTGATTTAAAAAAACAATTTACTTCATTTGACCTCGACCAGACCTTGGAGAATCTAGTTAATGATGGAAAAATATGTGTTGATAAAAAGGGTTCGGCATACTATTGTTGGACACCAGAGGTATATCTCAAATATCTGAATTATGTAGATCCAAAATTCAGGATTTTAATAGAACGTATCAAATTCATAGAAAGAAAAATGGATAGTCATTCAAATAGTGTCAAAGACGCAATAAACAGTTTGATAGAGCTTCTAAAAATGGAAAATCCAGATTCTCAAAAAGCACTAGTCAATCTTGATAATTTCAAAATTGAGTTTGATACTGTTCTGTCTAGATCAAATAATTCAATAGGTTGGATTGAGCTTGGTCACGTCAGAAATGATTTAAGCCAAAAATTTGATTTGAGTAAGAATGAGTTTTATGAACTTGTTGAGCAAATAGTCAATACCTATCATAATGAATACGAGCTATCCACTGGAGGGAGTGAAGGAGTGGTTGTCAGAGGTTTACTCCATGGATACGTGAGAGGCATATGAGATTGTATCCATATGGTCTAAAATTAAACCCATTTCCAAGCAGTCCTACACCTTCTTTTGCCGACAGTCAAATTCTTGGAGGAAAGACACACAAGGATGCAAGACAGGCTATAATCACATGCATTTCTGATCTCTATTCAAAACTCCATGAAACAAAACCAACAGATAGAGATTTTAGATTAATAACGATGATTCAAGATGTCGGCTCAGGGAAGACCCACCTCGCATTTCACATTAAAGGACTACCTGATCTCGTTGATAATGCCGTAACATCGTACATTGATCTATCTCAAGTTTCTCCGAGAGATATTCATAACATTTATGATTCAATACTTGGAGGATTTAACCGTGATGACGTTGAGAGTTTAAGAAGAAATATACTTTATTTATTATGTGATAAAGTAAAAGATAACGGTAGATATGTGAGAAAGGCATTTAACTATGGGTTTTTAGATAGTTTGAGTGGTAACAACAATCTCAGAAATAGAGTAGAGGAAATCCTGAAAGGGAAACGGAAATTAAATTTTCAATATGTACCAGAAATACTTAGCTCTGACTTCTCTGAAATACAGATCCAGATCATTAGGTCCCTGATAGAAGATAGATTAAGGAGTGACGTCACAAAAGTCAGATCACTTGAAGGCGTGATAAATAGTTTAAGCTCAATTGCCGATATGAATCTAAAACTATTAAATAAATTAACGATATTTCAATTTGATGAATTTGATTCAAAAAAAGAATCGTTAGATTTTATTAAAGCAATAATTAATGCTCACATACCGTCATCTATTCTAATTTTGATACTCACTCCATCTTCATATGATGAAATTAAAAAAGAGAATTCGTCAGTCTTTGATCGACTCGAGAAAGCAAATTATAAAATTGACCTAGCGGGTTCTAATACGTTGAGTGAATTAAAGGACATAATCTTTGAATATATAAGACATTACGATGAGAATAAACTTTATACTTCTGACCATGAGAGTAACCTTGCAACTATAATTAAATTAGTATATGATGAATTTGCAGACTTTAGAAATGTCAGATCTATGTTAAACATCTTTTATCATGCTACGGAGGAAGCGTCAAAACGAGGATCGTTTATTATAGACGAATCAATAATTGATGATACTATAAAAAGTATCTATCCTGGATCCAAAATAAGAGGAAGTTTAATGAATGTACCCTTATCAGATTTTATCAAGCTCAAGATGAGTGTTAACAATAAGGAAACGATTGAAAATGACATACGTGAGGCCGTACGTAATCTTTTGACATTGACAAACTATGAAGGATATGTAAATGAGTTGAATTTTGACAATTCAATTGGACAGGGAGTTGATATTACTTACAATGACAGTTACGGTTCAAAGATTGCAGTGTCAGTTGTTATTAAGGGAGAACCTTCAAAAACTCAAGCTAAAATCTCAAATGCAGCAAAATCACTCAATATCGTAGACAGACTTGTAGTACTAACAGGAGATACCAATCGCATATTTGGTGGTAGCTCTAGAAATGGAAATAATGTTACAAACATCGTTAATATGGACAACGCAAAAATTGTCGACCTGATATACTTCAATAATAAGTATAAAAATCAGGAAATTTTGAATGATGATCTCGAAAGAGCGATCACTCTTGCCCGCTCAATAAAATTGTGCTAAGTTTCTTGCGTTTAGCCATCGACATGAAGCATTTATTTCATTATAGTACTTTAACAGTACCATGTATTGGAAAATGATCACTGAAACCTGTATTTGGTTTTCGATGCTTCGGAATACGCCCATTATTTCTTAAATACTCAAATGTCATGGGAATTCCTCTTTGGGCCGGATGATATTTTTCGGGATCTTTTGGAATAAAATAATCATTAGAAAGATTTTCTCCAATAGTTAATCCTTCATTGAACACTCTTACGTTTTCTAGATTCATCTTCAATTTCTGCACACCTAACAAGAGGCCCCTTGATATTATAAATTGGTCAAAGAGGTTTATAGAATTGTTTCTCCAATGGTAATAAGAAAAGCCAGAAAGATTCCACATGCAATTATAGAGAGGTGTTGTATATTCCAAGTAGTGTTGTTTATCAGTTCTGTCTCTGTCTGTATTCCTAAGAATTTCTAGTGTTTCGTTCAACTCTATAAATATCTCTCTATCGTTTTTGGCACGTAGATATTTTGAAATACTCTTGTCAAATGGATCATCGTTAAAATCACCCATCAAAAGTACATTCTTGTTCCACCGAGTATTAATCGTGTCAACATATCTTCTATCAGAAAGAATATCATGGGGCAAATATTTGATCTCTTCAAAGGGAATTTTTAATAGGTTGTCCACAATTCTTCCACAATTTTCTGCAACCATGCATCTTGAAAACTCTGTATCATATTGATCAAAGCCGCCTTTCTTCCCTCTTCTGGATGGCCAATGATTAACTAAAACTGATAGCTCCGCATTATTCTCTTTAACCCGCAATCTTGCCAGAAATATATCCCTCGTTGGATATCGAAAATTTATTCTGAATGATTTGGTTTCAACGCATTCAAAAATATCTTTTGAAAAAACGAGACAGGTATCAATCCCTCTGATATCAGAACCATCAATATACTTTGCTACTTCATAATATCCAGATCGCACATTCTCACACAAGTCTCTTGCAAGTTTTTCGGATTCAATTTCACAGAAACCAATCAAATCTGGAGGAGTGCCATTATTCATAGTTCTTAGGGGTTTACTCAAATTCTCTATTTTTTTATTGACAATCTCCCTCGTCCAACCTTTTTCTGGAATAAATTCAAGGTCAGTTGCTATTTCACTTGAGTTAGTGTCAAAAAGATTTTGTAAATTCCAAAACGCAACACTAAATTCCAATTACCGTTACTAACACCGATACTGTAGTAATAAGTTTTGTTTTTGTATTTATTATTCTGTCATAAATTATTAATTCGACTTTGGTTGTCCATGTTTTCGTCCTTGTTGCGTATTCTTGAATTATACCCTATCCATAATTAGCATTATTGAATTCCTTTGTGGTATTTGGGATAATTATCAATAAATTAGATTTCAGCCTTGAATTAAAAGTTCAAACTTCAGACGGCATCTTTGAACCACAATGGCTGCAATATATGGCTTCAGTGGGGTTTGTGTGACCACAATTATTACATGACAGGAGAGTGCAAGACCTGTGGGCAAGATATGAGAATACAAGTCTGCAACTAAATTTGAAATCAAAGTCTTACACCGGCACAAATCTACAAACAGGATGGATACGGATTAAATAGATTCTTTGATTTTTGTTGATCTGAGTCTTGAGTTTGATTTTCCATCTCGCTGCTACCTATTTGTAAATAGGGGTATAATAACTAAAAAATATTAGTAACTAGGCTAGCCTAGTTATCTTTATTGTCATTATTTTTGTCAGGTGAGTTGCCAGAAGCGCTTGTTTCGTTAGAAGATACACCGGATGTTTGATTTTCCCCTTGCGCTTTCACTATTTCTTCTAATGACTGACACATTTCCTTTTCTCCGCTCAAGGAGACACAAAATTCTAGATTCTGTGTTTTGGTATCATTGGGTATTTTTGCCGTTAGAGGTACCTGCGCGGGGCTTCCGCCCTGACCATTTTGGACACGCAAGGTCACAGTAACGTCCTTACCTCCTTCTGTTGATGAAGCATTCTTGTCTTCGCCGGTGCCTTTAACCTTTAGGGAGAAATTCAGTGGTACATCAAACTGTTCTTGAGATTGTTGTCCTGTGGATGGTTGTTCCTGAGCTATACTCATCATTGGATATGAGACAACCAATGAAAGGGCAATGGTCCCTAGTAGAATTATTGCTGGTATATTCATTAAATTCATCTACGACTTTAAACTTTATAATAATTTGCTTACTTATCTAATTACTATCACTAACTATCACTATTTCAATTTCAACCCTTGTATTTATGCCACATACTGCCACAAAATAACATTTGGAACTAATGAAAAGTTACCATTTTATTGCCTATTACTGCGACTTTACTAAGTCGGGTAAAAAACAGATTCAAGCATTTCAGTGTCAAAAAGTAACACTTTTCTAATTCGATAATCAAATGTCCATTTTAGTGACAATTAGTGGCACTTTCTAAATATTACTCTTATTTACATCTTCTGCAAATTAGCGTATTTAAAAAGGACAGGCTTATTTAAACATAAATTTGAAAGCTTATATATTATGATAAGAATAGTTGTTAATTTAATAGTTCTATCGGTGCACTTTAGATCCTTTACTATCTTGAATACTATTGCCACCCAAAGAGGATCTTAAATGCATCCATGATTGGATTCGCCATTGTCTCAGTAACGTTAGATCCGGTGTTTGAGACTAGTTTTAGTGGTACCTCCGTAAAATTCGCCATTGTCTCAGTAACATTAGATCCGGTGTTTGAGACTAGTTTTAGTGGTACCTCCGTAAAATTAGGTGTCGACTTTACGACCGTCATTGTTTCTGGCTGGAATTCTTTTACGAAGAAATAATTACTCTTATCATTGTATGCAAGATCCGCCATAGTTAACACCGTAAAATCATTTTCATTTAGGTATTTCATTTGAGCTTCAAACAATTTTAAGCTGGTATTGTATATATCTCCACTTTCGCCCACCCTATGATATACGATTATAGGGATTGCCCTTATTGTTCCATCATTATTGTATTTTGATTGACTGTTCACAATTTTGATGAATTTATCAAGCATCACAGTGTCGTTGTAAGAATTTTCATTTCTTGTTGCATCTTGACTCCAGGCTCTGACTGTGTATCTATTGGCATAAGTTAGACTATCCTTATCTGTATATGTTCTACAGTCAGTTTGAGTAGGCTGCAGTTTGGGGTTATCGCATCTTAGGAAAGCAAGAGCGTCATTGCCTGTTCTGGCTATCTCATAATACTTGGCTACAATATTAATTACAGTCTTGTCATCAGAGCCACTATCAAAGGGATATGCAAAGCTTTTAGCATTTATACCATGGTCTTGAAGACATTTCTTTGACGCGCTTAACTCAAATTCAATATCTTTCTTTGGCAATTTATCAAGGTGAATATGATGCATGCTATGCGAGGCTATATCATGTCCCTCTCTATGCAGTGTCTCTACCTCTTGCCAATTCATGTATCCCTCTTTCGCTCCTATATAGGTGCATACAACATAGAAAGTGGCCTTAAATCCATACTTATCAAGAATTGGTTTGGCGTTTGTATATTGACTCTTTTGGCTATCATCAAAATTTAAAATTACTACTTTATTGTCATTTCCTCCCGTTTTGATCGGTGTTGCAAGCACCTTCGGTAGAAAGGGATAATCATTTGAAAGATTCGGCATAATCATAAATAGAATAATTATTAATGAAGTAATAATGCGCGTGCTTTTTAATTTGTTACTCTGCAAGGACTTAATATGATCAAAATCATCATTCATATAATTTATGGATATCGATAAAATTATCTGTAAAATTATCTCCAAGAAGAAGGTACTATGCAATAAAGCAATGTCGTGGTGGAGTTTGTTGTATATGTGGAGAGATTCCACTTAAAAAGCTAAGTTGTGATATGCAAAGTGCTAAAATAATAAAGAAATAATTCATGTCTCAAAAAACTCTAGGTTGTCTCAAATGCGGCTCCAATTATGATGTCACTCCACCGGATGGTGTTTACACCGAACCTCGTGCAAAACTTGATGATCCACCCGGCGATTTTGTCGAAATGAAGAAAGAATGTATTTCCTGTAAAAATAAAAATACAATTTATTGGTACAAGCCCGAGATTAAACAATAATTTAATTTTTAGAATTGTTTTATTCAAACGACGCTAAAGGTAAAAATTATTTTATTTTTCCTTGGTCTAGAATATTAACAAAAAACTTATTCTTGCACTGAGGGCAAATTAAAAAAGCACTTACTCTTAAGGAAGTTCTAAGATTATTATACAGTGACATATCCTGTCCTGGAGGATGGAAATTCAGTCGTTCCTGTTCACAGTGGGCATTAGTTTTATCCAAAGGATCAGGATTATTACAGAAAATGCAATAAAAATCTATAGAATTAAAACGTTCGATTATCTTTCTTTCTGATTCTTCACTCAGATAATCTCTAATCATTTATTATTAAATTTGGAATACAATTAACTATTATTTAATATTGTATGCCTTTAACGATAATCTTAATGCATTTAAACTATCTAAATAACTTATTTGTTCTTTATCTAATGTTAATTCTTTAGCAAGCGAGTTTATGATATTTATTTATTTAAGATTGTAATTAATGTACAAATAGGGAGTTAATTTTTTATTTTTCGTAGGTACAAACTTGATAAAAAATCCAATCCAAAGTCCTCAATTCAATATACAATGGATCGGCTTCTAATATTGAATGAGTCTGATTTATGGTATCAAAGGTAATTCGGTCTGCATTAGTTTATGGAATGAAAAACATATTCCACGGAGTCGCATTTATCACAGTTCCACGAAGTGTATTCCATGCAGATAATGCAGGCAGAGGTAGGAGTCAAATGTGTTCCACACCCTCTGCAAGAACCCATATCATACATATTATATCATATGTAACATATTATAAAGGATACATACTACGGATATCTTCCTAACTAATTACGGCATCGAACAGGTTATGCAAAAAAGTAGCTAAATATTGTAGCATTTAAAGATACTCTTATCCAATAGAGAAGAATTTTAAAATTATTAATTAAAAAATGACATTGTCAAAAATGTGGAGAATGGTTAGAAAACGATTCTGTTTGTAATGAAATAGTGGATAAAATCAAATTCACATTATTAATTGCTAGTATGGCTTTTGCTGCTACATCAATTGTAAAACTGTTGATTCACATTAGGGGCTAACCATTTATTCTTCAAATTTTCCACATGAGCAATGAGTCCAACTGCATCTAGTATCATCGGTACTCAGTACCAACGTATGAGCTCCTCTTGTATGATGACATCTATTACAGAGGTCTTCCTTGGGCACATTTCATCGTAGATTATTCTATGTTATAACCTTTTAGACTTAATCAATCAAAAGAACTGGTGGAAATGAACAAGACACATACAACCAATAACCCACCAGTCCTAATGAATGAATTTTGCGTTATCATGTTTTCTCCAACAAACTATAAAATGGTTCAAACTTAACATAATTTAATTAGTAGTATAACCTTTTTGACTTAAGCGATAATTTTTACTCAATATTATAACCCTTCAAACTTAGGCTTAATCCATCTAACAAATCATCACTACGGTTCCTGTTCGCCTACAGGTTCATAAGCATTGGCAGTGACGGACCCTTTTAATGTATTAGGATCCATAGTAATTGCAAGTGGTCTCTCATAATGAAGAATCGTCATGATATCTTTGAATCTAGAAATATGAAAATTTAATACAGGTTGATAATTTGGAGATGAGCCGATATATGCATTTGGACGAATAAGTTCACGGTCAAAGAATTTAATGTATGAATCAATTAGTTAGAATACAGATTCGTGATCATTACCGGTCAAGGTTACAAATGATGTCGAAACTAAGGATATAATCGTTGTAACTATCATATTAATACTCAAAGTTATCAACCATTCTGAAGATCTATTTATAGAACGAAATGACTGCAAATGCGTTGGCATGTACTTAATTTATCATATGAGCTGGATTATATAAGAATTAATGAATACGTAACCGACAAATTAGGTATCCTCTATCTAGAAACATAAGCTCCATTTGAGATAATGGATATGAATCGAGAAATCATAATGATAAATTGCTTCCATACCTATAGTAGTAAGTATGGTTCGACAGTAACATTGTCTCTTCTGAATATTAATCTGTTCTAATCTGTTCTAATATTAATTTATCCTAACGTTGATTAGTATGGCAACTATCTTTTACTAAATTCTGAGGGTCATTACGTGTCCTTTTATTATAATATTTAGGTAACAGATAAGACTTCAGATATTAGGATAAAAATTGTCAGGTTTGTTTGAACCTATGATTTCAAAAGTTCTATCAACTGATAATAAACGTGTGAAAGTTGAGATGTCCCCAAAAACTTCTATTGTGTTGTATATGTATTTTTCCAGTCCTATATATCAAGAGATTTGCCAACTCGTATTCCAATAGCTATTTATTAATGGATAACGAATTTGTTGATTGACGTCGAAGAGAAGCAGGAACTTTACCACTATAATCCCACTGTTGTTCCTGGCTTTTTTAACGGCACTTTTATCTATCCTTTCGTACGAACATAGCTTTCTTTCAGGATTGCCTACAAAATCGAGTGATAACAAAAGGTCTACCGATAAGGTAGTAAGTTTTATTTTTTCTGATGGTCTCAAGAGTCAATTCACGAATGCAAAACCAATTCTTGATAAATATGGATTTAAGGCAACCTTTGATGTAATATGTAACTATGTTGATAAAAAAGATGGGTATATGAATTGGACGGATATTAAGACATTGCGTGATGAAGGACATGATATAGGCTCCCATAGCATGTCTCATGTACGTCTCACAGATCTTTCAAAAAAATCTATTGAATACGAAGTTGGAAAATCAAAAAAATGTCTTGAAGACTACGGAATAAAACCTACAAGCTTTGAATATCCATTTAGTACAGGTTCGGATAATAAAACTATAGTTGACGTTGTTGCAAAATACTATGAATTAGCAACAAGAGGAAATGATCCTCTCATGTTTCTAAGATGTGATGGAATGAAGCAATATGGTCAAAAAGATTGCAAAACTTATACCGACAATGGCACTCCAACTTACGCCAACAAATATTCGATAAGAAATTGGAGTCACGATTTTGAGAAAGTAGAAAATTCATACAACGACCCTCAGGCATTAGAAAGATTCATAGAAGTTGTGAATAGCCAATCAAGATATAATAAAGATGGAACAATTGAGGCGATACCAATAATAATGTACCATGGAATTGGTGATAACAAGAAAGATTCAGTCACTGACATAGACCTATTTCAAAAGGAAATGAAATATCTTTATGATAACAAATTTAAGGTAATAACAATTTCAGATTTCGTATACAATGAAAAACATGACTATTTGTATATAAAGGACCTCAAACTAGGAACTGAATTGCCAACTGAAAATGTTACTACCACCACAGAAGTCCCACCAACAAATGCGACAACAAATGTTACTACCACCACAGAAGTCCCACCAACAAATGCGACAACAAATGTTACTACCCCTCTATCAGCTCCGGAAGGAAATCCCATTCTTGAGATCCTTAAGAAACTATTCGGTCTTAAGTAAGGAAATATTGTAACGAGTCATAAACTGCATTCTTAGTTTCTTTTTCATTTAATTCTTGTTGAATTTTTTTGCTCGAAATTACATCCATACAATCAAATTGAATATTGAATAAATTGAATCCTGAAATTTAATGGCCTGGGAAATAGAGTGCACAGAGTTGCATAATTGACGTGTTCCTTAACTATTGTACAGTCATTTGACTCAGCCAAAATTATAGAAGAAAATAGGAATTATTCTTCATGAAAGATTATACATTAGGATCAGTATCAATTACACAATTACACAATTACGAATTACATGAATAATATGTTAATCGTGAGTGCACATATAGTCACGATAGCTCTAGCGATATTTCGAGCTGAAATCCTTCGCAATATATGATAGTTGTATTTTAGATAAATGCGAAAGTAGAGATTTTCTCAAATTGTTTATCCAAATATCTGAACAATTTCTACGCTGCAGGAGGAAACAGACCATAATGCTCATAATTTTATCAGAAATCAAGATATAGATACCATAGTATATAAGAAATAAAAGCATTGTAAAACGATGATATCACAGATGAGGACTAGAATTGATTCTATAATGGAAAATGAATGTGACGACTATGAGTTAGCCTGCATGGAAATAGGCAATAAATTAAGTCAACTGGAGGAACTTTCATTAAAAGGCATATCTTCATTTATTAGAAGCACCTCATCAAAATATCACTTATCAAAAACTCCAAAATTTCGCGATATAGTAAAATATTTACCAATTGACAGTAATATACGAAAAGCAATGATGATTAAGCCTATCAAAACTGCATCTGGTGTGCTCGTAATTACGGTGATGGCAAAACCCTACGATTGTCCTCATGGAAGATGCATTTACTGTCCTGGAGGGAAAGAACTCAATATTCCATTAAGTTATACAGGGAAGGAACCGGTGACAAGATTGGCGCAAAAATTAGATTATGATCCAAAATACCAGATAATCTCAAAACTAGAACAAGAGTATTCTAGAGGTCATAACATTTCAAAAATAGAGTTAGTGATTGTTGGCGGAACTTTTCCTTTTATGCCTGAGGATTATCAACGAAATTTTATAAAAGCATGCTTTGAAGCACTAAACGGTAGAGAATCTGTTTCTCTCCAAAAAGCACAGGAACTCAATGAGACAAGTGACATTCGTTGTGTAGGCTTTACCGTAGAGACAAAACCAGATTATTGCAAGGAATCACACATAGATTTAATGCTTGAACTAGGTATAACCCGGGTTGAGATAGGTGTCCAAACATTAAGTGAAAATGTTTACAAGATTACTAACAGAGGCCACACAATTCAGGATGTCTACCAGTCGTTTCAAATCGCAAAAGACGCCGGATACAAAATTGTGGCTCATATGATGCCTGGATTACCCGGTTCAAATCCAGAAAAGGATCTCGAAGATTTTAAAGAACTTTTTGAAGATTCACGTTTAAAACCTGACATGCTAAAAATATATCCTACGTTACTGCTAAGAGATACTGGTCTGGCAAAGTTGTACAAAAAAGGAGTTTATAAACCGTACCCGGATGAAGTTTTTACAGATTTGCTACTTGAAATAAAAAAAGTTGTGCCTCCATGGGTAAGAATTATGAGAATTCAACGTGAGATAGAATCAGAGAATATTCTTTGTGGTTATAAGAGTAGTAATATTAGGCAAATACTTCAACAAAAATTAAGAGTTCAAGGGTTACAATGCAATTGTATTAGGTGTCGAGAGGTGGGACTAAAAAGATTAACAAATTATAGAGATATTAAAATAAGTCCCAAACGAATAGATTACGATTCTTCAAATGGTAAGGAAGTGTTTTTGAGTCTAGAAGATGATGACAATAATATCTTATTTGGTTTTTTGAGATTAAGAAAATTAGGTAAACCTCATAGGCCAGAATTGAGAGAAAAGGATGGAACTCCATCAGCAATTGTTCGTGAGCTACATGTGTTTGGACAATTAGTAGATATTGGCAACGATAATGATTTTCCGATTACTTCTTTTCAACACATTGGATATGGTTCTAAATTGTTACAAATTGCTGAAAATATAGTTAAAAATGAATTTGGATTGAATTCTATTTCAATAATAAGTGCAATAGGGACCAGAAGGTATTACAAAAAATTTGGATATGAACTAAATGGACTATACGTATCCAAGGAATTGTAATGACATGAAGAGAGAAGTCATAGGTAGAGGAACTTGGATTGATAAAATCGCTTCTACGATTATTAGTAGAGAAAAAGAAATTGGAAGACCGCTGAAGCTGGTTTCAGTTGAGAGTGGTCTAGGAGCATCTGGTTTTCCACATATTGGTAGTCTTGGAGACGCAGTCAGGGCACATGGAGTTTCCCTTGCCATAAAAAACTTAGGTTACGATTCAAAGTTAATCGCATATTCTGACGACTTGGATGGATTGCGAAAAATACCGACAGGCCTTCCTGAATGGTTAGTTGATTATATTGGAAAGCCCGTTTCTAATATTCCTGATCCTATTGGTCAATGTCATGATTCATACGGATCTCACATGAGCAGCTTGTTGCTTGAAGCGTTAGATAGACTAGGGATACATTACGAATTTCTAAATGCAGCAAAAGTATATGGAAATGGCATGTTAACAAACCAAATAGATATGATATTATCAAATGTACTTAATCTTGGTAACAAGATCGAGGAAATCGTAGGTCAATCAAAATATATAGAATTACTCCCCTATTTTCCAATATGTGAATCATGTGGAAGACTATATGTGGCCCACGGTGAAAAATACATACGAGAAGAAAGAAAAGTAAGTTATATCTGTAACGGGACCAAATTGGGTAACAGTGATGTGAAAGGATGCGGTTATACTGGTGAAGTCCCAATATCAATTGGCAAGGGAAAACTTGCGTGGAAAGTAGAATTTGCCGCAAGATGGAGTGCTCTTGGTATAAGGTTCGAGGCATATGGCAAGGACATAATGGATTCAGTAAGAGTGAATGACTGGGTGTCGGACGTTATACTGAATTATGCCCATCCCTTACATGTAAAATATGAGATGTTCCTTGATAAGGGAGGAAAGAAAATAAGCAAGTCTATCGGAAATGTGCTTACTCCTCAGGTATGGCTACGATATGGAACACCACAATCTCTTTTATTACTTTTGTTTAAGCGAATAACCGGGACTAGACAAATAGGTATTGATGATATTGCTACTATAATGGAAGAATATGACATCTGTGAGGATATTTATTTTGGTAAAACGAAAGAAAAAAATGAAGATAAATTAATTAAAATAAAAGGACTATACGAATATGTTAATCACTTAAAATCAACTGATAAACCATCTCAACATGTTCCTTACATGCTCATGGTTCAGCAGGCATCTTTTTTTTCAGGAGCTGATAGAATAAAAAAGATCTTTGATAGATTGCTAAAATATAAGGTTGCAACTCATTTAACTCCTGATTTAGAACAAAAAATTCAATTAGCATGTAACTGGTCAGATGATCACGTATCAACACAAAAGTTTGATATTATATTGACTGACAAGGAAAAGATGATAATCAGAAAGATCGTAGATAAGCTTGAAAATGAAGTAGGTGGAGAGTCGAAGTCTGACGCAGAGAAAATACAACAATTGATATATGAAACTTCAAATCAAAACGAAGAGGAACCAAGAAAAATATTCAAATTGATGTATAAGATGTTAATAAACGCAGATAGCGGCCCTAGATTAGGTGGATACATTACTGATCTTGGCTTGCATAGAACACGTTCTATACTTGATTCCTATGTCTCATAATAAGGAATATTAGTCAAATTTACCCATAATACCACTGATCCGTTGGTCTTCGCAGAAAACTTAGATGCAGATAATTCCACTAATTTTGCAAAAGCCGCTCATTTTTCAACTCGCCTAATTTAGGTCAATATTTTGGGGTGCATCCTGATTCTCAAAACATATAGGCAAGACGTTGAATCTAGTAATTGGAGGTTACTTTTAGATTGTCATTGGATTTCAAAAAAATGATTGAAATACTCCTAGAGCAGAAACCAGATGTTAATTTAGAGCAGTTAAAAGAACTCATTGAAGAAAAAAAAAGAAAAATAGGTGCCGGCTACTTAACCGATCAGGGAGCCCTGTTCCTTGTTGCAGCTGATTTAGGTGCATCATTTGATAATGTTCAACGTACAAAACGAGGAATTAAAGATCTGTATATCGGCGCAAGAGATCTAGACCTAACCGTACGACTTCTCAGTATTTATCCTATAAGGGTTTTTACAAAAAAAGATACTAATGAAAGAATTGAAAGTAGAACTATCGCTGTCTATGACGCTGGTGGCAGCATAAAGGCAAGGCTATGGGATAATTTAACACATGTGATTGAGGAAAACGCGTTCAAACCAGGGGATTTAATCCAAATAAAGAATTGTTATGTTAAAAGTGCCCTCAATGGAAAACCTATAATAAATATTGGGGAGGGTGGGAACATTTATCCGTACGAAGGTAATGATACCAGCATTCCAGATCTAGATGGTATTACATCAAATATTGATAGCGTAAGAGCAGAAAAAGAGAATGCGGTAATATCCGGATTAATAAGTTCTATTCCTAGGATAATAGAATTCTCTGACTCCCGAGGCGAAAGGAAAAAATCATTACAAACAATGTTATCAAATGAATCAGGTGATAGGAAACTAAGAGTTGCTTTATGGAATGTTGACGAAGATAGTTTACCCAGATTTTTTCAAGTGAATTTTCCAATAAGAATCATTGGAGCGCGCATCAAAGATGGTAACTTGCAATATGGCAATGGTGACTTTGAGATTCATGGTGACGAAGGCACAATCATAGAATTGAAGGAAAAACCTCAAGATTATGAGGTTTATACAATTCGAATAATATCTGATGGAAGAAGTGATAATAAGAGTGTCAATTATATTGGCGTAGATAAGGACAAAAACTTAGTTTATGTTAATCTAGAAGGATTAAAGTCGAATAATGTAAATCTGAATTCCGTAATGGACTGCATTCCTAGCAGGATATTTGGCAACATGGTATTTCTAAAGGAAGATTCGTATTTAGAATTAGTAGAAAATAATTCACTTCCTAGAATTGAAGAATGTGTTTCTAAAATCAAAGACATTAAGACAGTTGGAGACTCCTACATAATAGAATCAATTATTCTACAACAACCAAATACGACACAAGTGAACACGAAGAATGGCGAAATGGTTTCGGTCACCGATACCCTGATAGGAGACGACACGGGCGAAATTCGATTAGTCGGTTGGCGCGATAGCAGCGCTGAACTAGAAAGGCTAAAAGTTGGTGACAGAATAAGGATTATAGGGGCTGTATTAAATACTGGGCGGGAAGGAAAACTGGAGCTGACGCTAAGAAAGGATACCTTAATTAATATTCTTTTGTAATAGCAACTAAGACTTTAAGCAAACACATATAATGACTGAATATTAATACTTGGTTTTTATAATTCAGAAATCTTTCGACTCGTGCATTTAGTATTAATCCAAATCCAAAGAATTCCATTGTAAAATTATAGCTTCATAGGATCAATACCAATTAGAGAAAACATGAATATATTATATTATATTATATTATATATAGTAACATTATTAGAAACTCATAACAAAACTAATTTCTAATTAGTAGGGACTTGCACATTATATGAAGATAAGATCTAAATAATTGGACAATAAGATAAAAGTGAATTGGACATACGAAAAATAAATCCCTAGGAGTTACTGAATCGCATACATCAACCTTCACAACCTATGCCGTCTCCATCAGAATCAAATTCGTGACGATCAGGTAATAATACCTTAAAGTTTTTGTAGGGAATGTCAAAGCAACTCAGCTTGGCGGAACTAATACTAATGCAAATGTCCGGATATGAAGAATCACACCCTTCGGGAGGATTAACATCTGATGAATTCTGCGTCTGACTTACGTTCCCCTCATTCTGACTTTGACTCTGATTCACTTCCTGCTGCTGCTGCTGACTTTGACTCTGATTCACTTCCTGCTGCTGCTGCTGACTTTGACTCTGATTCACTTCCTGCTGCTTGCTTACCTCTTTCTCACTCTGACTCTGATTCACTTCCTGCTGCTGCTGACTTTGACTCTGATTCACTTCCTGCTGCTTACTAGCATTTTGCTCATTCTTAATACCTTTTTCATCTGTGTACTTTTCCTTGTAATAATTCGCATTATCAAAACAACGTACAATTTCATAATCGCCCAATTTTCCTCCTACTTTGTTAGCTAAATCTATACAATCTCGTATATCCTCATTTTCATTCTTGTATACGGTAGAATCTCTAAATTTATCCCAATCCATGTTATCATCATCCTTGTTTCCATTTCTTATGTCTTTAACTAGTCTTTCATATCTCCATAATCTCTCCAAATTGCCTGTAAAGCATAGGCGTAAAAATTAGTAGTGACTATGGGAGAAATAGCAACGGCAGTGATTATAATAAATAGAGAGCAAATTCTTATCAATATTCAAACCCAGTAAAATGAAATTAAGCAACATTGCAAATAAAGATTATTTATATTATGTCTATGACATTACGGTCTTACTTTAAAAATAAGTCTACTCTAGAAAACTTTTTATTTTAATTAAAAAGCATAAAAATTCTATCTATACTTAATATGATGAATTTAATCAAGTCTTTGCATTGAAGAGGCCCTAACTTTATCTATCTTACAAGTGTATTGCTTCCCTAACATAAATACAATATTGCAATTTTTTTTATAAAGCAAACTTGAATATGATGATCTATTTATCGGTAGTTATCTATCGTTCCAAAATCCTCTTGTTGTAACATACTGTCTTTCTGCATCATAAATATTCTTGTACAAGTTTTCATCATCGACATAATTACGGAGAATGCGAGCCGCTGTTTCAACACCTATGCCATAACCAGAAAGTACCGTCAATGCTTTTTTTCCAAAGTTGTTAATCAATGATGCTGTTTTCCATGCTCTTTCAAATTTGTGATTTTGCTCAGTATTGATTTCTGATCCGCTCAATTTATTCAAAATTATTTTTGAAAGTTCATAATCAGAGGAAAACGTGGTTGTAATCAGCCTCGAACCACATCGTTTACAAGATATAGATTCCATTACCTCTCTTGTTTCAAGCAATCTTTCCCATTTGCCACATCGTATACATATGAGCCGATGTTTGGTTTTATCAAGTCTCTCCTTAATGAGGTCTAATACACCCTTCTCAATACTTAACGGATAAGACGACATTTTGGAGTGGTGTTCTATAATACTCTGAGCCAAAGGAGAAAAAAGTGATAAATCAAACCAGTGTATTGATATTTCTTTGTTTCTTATCCTCCGGAGAACTTCTTGCGTAGATTTTACATCGAATTTATCATGCATTAACTCTCTTATTGATTCCTTGCTTATTGGAGATTTAGAATATCTATCATATATCAAACGAGCCAATCGTTTGTCATAAATTGCATTCTTATCAAGAAGACCAAATTTCTTTGATACTGTCCAGACTCTCCAATTCAGATTATACGTATTACTTAATGATGTGATTAGGATTGCCTCAACATCATATTCATCATAGAATATTTTTTCAATATTTGCTCTCGATAATCTAACTGACGAACTTAGCAGAATTCGATAGGGATCTGACTTTGTTTCTACTAAATGTCCTACATATGACGCGAGAAACGTTGAAAAAAGTGATGACAAAGTATTGTTTATCTTTGTACCGAACGTTGAATGGATCACGACCGCATTTTTGCTAACAACTAATTCTATAACAATATTTTTAGAATCAGGAATTATAGGAATTTTTTGCAAGGTGTTTTTAATGTCGGATTCAAATTTAAAATTACTCTCATCGAGAACTTTATTTCTGAGCTTACCTACTTCCACCGCAGTTTCATAATCCACTGGGATCATTTCACCAACCCAATGAGGGATATTTATTGGAGACCCAAAGACTTGCTCTACATTTACCTGCAGTTTATTATCATCCACACTAACTATTCTCCATTGAGTCCCTTTTAGGACAAATACATTACCCCGCTCTCCAAATTCACCAATAAATTGTTGGTCTAGTGTACCTATTCTCTTCTTTCTTATTACATCGATAACTTCAAACTTTACCATGTTTGGTATTGTTGAAATATTTTCAAAATAATACTTATATGATTTTATTCTTCTTGCATAGGTTTGATTTTTCGGATCATATTTAATAATTTTAAAACTATCAAGTAAGACTACACATTGTTTAAAGTCAGAGAAAGGTAAGTCTCTAAAGGGATACGCTCTTGTTATAATTTGATAAACTTCCTCTAATCTTTTTGGTTCTGATGTTGATATTACAAATCCGACTAGATGATGTGAAACCACATCTAATGAATTATGGTGAGGATTTTGTATTTCTATTGATCTCCTCTTCATTCTATTAATTATAGATAAGGACTCGAGCTCATCGTCACCACTATTTGCTATTACCAATCCTTTGGCGGATTTAAAATTAACATGTCTGCTCCTTCCGATCCTTTGTACAAGTTTTGAAACCTGCTTTGACGATCCATAATGAATTACTAATTCTACAGATCCAATGTCCAGCCCCAACTCTAGCGAAGACGTGCAGACTACAATACCCGTTAGGCCTTTTCTCAGTTTAGCTTCTGTTTCTTCACGAGTTTCTCTTGAAAGGGATCCATGGTGAACTTCTATTGGGATATCATTTTGATTTCTTATTGTAGTCCCTATGTATTCAGCTTCATCTCTGGTGTTCGTGAATAATAGTATAGATCCACATATCTTGTTGTCATTCAAATACTTTAATACGAATTTGGCTACGTTGCTTATGGAGCCCTTTAGATGCTTCACATCAATGTCATATTTTCTAATTGTATTATCCACAAGAATCGAACACTTTCTACCGGTTCCACTAATAAAATTTGCAGCTTCTTTCAAATTTCCAATAGTAGCAGAGAGTCCTATTCTAACTACATTATGGGAGCTTATGCTTTGCAGATGTTCAAGACTGACAGTTAAGTGTGTTCCTCTTTCATTGCCAATTAATTCGTGCACTTCATCTACTATGACCCATCTGAGATGTTTTAGATATGATCTGAATTTTTGATGCGTAAGTATTATTCCAAGAGATTCAGGTGTAGTTATGAGGATGTGAGGTGGTTTTTTTACTAATTTCTCTCGGGCTGTTCTTGTTGTATCTCCATGTCTTATTTGAGCATCAAGGTTTCTCTTTTTTGCATAATTGATTATTCTTCTAAGTACGTCATTATTTAGGGCTCTTAAAGGCGTAATATATAATACAATAATTGCATTCTCATCTATGAAGTTAGGCTTGTTGGCCCGCTCGTTTTCGAGAAGGGAAAATATTGGAATTATTGAAGCCTCTGTCTTCCCAGAACCTGTGGGAGCAACGAGCAGACAGTTTTGCATCCGAGAGATTACTGGAATAGAAATACTTTGTATCTTTGTCAATTTTTGAAATCCTTCATCTCTGAAGGATTCTATGATCTTTTCATCAATAACACTCATTCAGCTTCTAGATTTTTCTGTATTTGGATCTTGATTTGTCTTAACGTTCATTTTTTCATATAAAATAGTTGCAAAGAGCCCCACAACAAATAGCCCAACTGCAATTTGAACCAAAATATCAAAATTCATTGATAACTATTCTAAACATACATTTCTCATTTATAAATCGATTGAAAAAGGGAACAATTTGTATTCAATTATGAATTGTATTTCTAAAAACTGTATTTCTCTAAAAACTAACAACAAATGATGATAACCTTTTAAGTGCCGTATTAAAGGCGCCATACTAAATTTACTATCAATTTTGATATCTTGTTTGAGGATACTAGACAACTCCTTACGATATAAATAAGATCTTCCATCTATGATATTTAAAATTGATAAACAAGTCTTCCATATATCTCCCATTACATTATGGACATCGTCCACAATACCTGCTAGAACGGAAATAGAAACTTGCATCCACTATCAAAAATTCTAATTGAAGAACCTGGCACTAGTGAATTTTTGAAGAAATTGGCAGACCCATTGTTGCTTCAATCGTTTGGGTGTGTGTTAAGATTTGACTGGTATTCACCCGGACTATCGACGGTGGTAACTGGTGTGCTGACTGAATTCAGAATGTTTAACATGTTAGTAATCAATGCCATTTCTTTCACTTAGAGCATTCAATATTTAAGTCCGAATTTCTCTTTATGCAATATATAACTTGACTTTTTATGAACCATTTCAAAAGATAAAGAAGACAGTTTTTCTTTGGTCTAGAGCAATTAGAATAAAGTTTTTGCTTGCTTCAGTTATAGCAGTAACAAATGGTATTGCGATTAGTTATTGGAAGACTGGTTACATTGATTTTGGTTACGCGTTGCTAACCTTATTTGGAATATTGTGTTTGCATATCAGTGTCGATTTATTAAACGATTATTCAGACTTTAAGAGGGGAATTGATACTAATACAAAAAGAACAAAATATAGTGGTGGAACAGGCGTTATTCCCGAAAATCTAATTGATTCAAGGTTAATTTATTGCGCTGGAATAATTTTTCTCATCATGGGAGGTTTGACAGGCTTTTATTTTGTTACTACCAAAGGTATTATAATTTTAATACTATTGATCTTTGCAATTATTTCAATTTATTTCTATTCTACTAATATAGTAAATGCGGGTCTAGGAGAGCTTTTTGTAGCGATTAAGGGTTGCATGATAGTATTAGGATCGTATTATATTCAAAGTGATACTATTGAATTAACTTCTGTGTATGTAGGTGTGATTATTGGGCTTCTTTCCGCTCTCGTACTTCTAGTTACATCTTTCCCAGATTATGAAGCAGACAAAAAAAGCGGAAGACGAACTTTGATTATAGTCATTGGCAAAGAAAACTCAGTTAAGCTTTTTATTATGATTATTGGGATAACATGTGCAATGATTATTGGCGGTTCTATTTTCAAAGTATTGCCCATTTTTTCAACTATTGCGCTTTTGTCCATACCATTCGCGATTAAGGCAGTCCACAAGTTGAGGAGATTTAATGATTCCAGTGAATTAGTTTCAAGTATGGCCAATTCAATAATATATTCGAGAGTTTGTGGAATACTATTAGCAATAAGCTTCATCATATAAAACCAAAAGATAATTTTGAAATCATATTGTTTAATTAATGGTTGCTGCAAAAGGAGAATCGGCAATAATTTAAATGGTTGCGACTTATGAGAAAACCAAAACCAAATGAATCCATCTTTAAAACCAGACTCTCAAAATTGCTGAGGACAAAGAAACTGGGAAAATCCATTTATGTTTTTAATGAATTGGATTCAACTCAGGATTATGCTAACTCTTTACCAAATAATGAATCACTTCACGGGACAATAGTAATAGCTAGGAAGCAAAATATGGGTAAAGGCAGAATAGGGAGAACTTGGATTTCACCGGAGGGTGGTTTGTGGATGTCAATAATCATTATACCTGACTTTAGTATAGCTGATATTATATTTACTCAATTCATTGGATCACTAGCTGTGGCGGATGCCGTATTCGAAAATACGAAAATTAACTGTAAATTAATGTGGCCCAACGACATATTAATAAATGAAAAAAAAGTATGTGGAATTTTGACAGATGTAACCGCTGAAAATGAAATTAAAAAAATAGTAATGGGTATAGGATTAAATGCAAATATTGAGAGTTCTTCGATCAATAATTATCTGACAGATGATAATTTAAAAGCCACTACCCTCAGGGAAGAATATGGAAACGATATTGATTTAATAATTTTAATAAATTCAATCCTTGAAAGAATGGAATATTATTACGATAATTTTCTCAGTTGTGGAAATACTTTAGAAATTGTAGATAGATGGAAGGAAAAATCTGATATGTTCGGAAAAAAAGCAATAGTTTACGACAGAAATCAGCAGGTTATGGGGGAAATTATTGATCTAGACCAAAATGGAGCTATGCTGATGAAACTAAGTGACACTTCAATAAGGAAAATAATCTATTATAATAATATCTCCTTACATTAAAGGTTGTTTATACTTCATGACTTGATTGAGTTGACGAAATATTCTAATTCTCTTCTTTTAATGTCATTTCATTCTCATCTGGTTCATCTTTAATGTATTTTTGACAATGGCAGGCATCCAACTCTGTAATATGATAGACACATCTTCCTTTACGGTGCATATCCATCCAGTGACAACTTACGTCGTGACCGCAAATACAGTTTGTCATTATATAAGAATTTTAAATAACTATCTTATCCAACTTGGTCAACTTTGTTAGTCTTTTCGGACTAATATTATTATCATGCATTCGAGACCTCAAGTGGAGCCAGTCTTAATTTAGATTTGCTTTGTTCAACTCTATCCATGCAAGAAAGAAAATCTTCCTTTCTTAATTATTCTCTTATTCAAATATTTAACTAAATACATGTAGTATAGACTTTGCTAGAATAATCATTAGCGCTAATTTATCTATTAGAACTTTTTACTACCTATTGTACTTTATTGCTAGGCGCAACTTTTTCTAGAAACAATGTCATTATTCTTCTCATCATAGCGATAATTGGTATCGGACTTTCAGTACTTTCTTATCAATATTCTTCCTTCACGGCAAATGAAATTGCAAATATTTCATCTCATGATGTAAGGTCCAATGCAAAAATTGAGGTATACCAACTTTCACGTATTCTGGTAAGGAGCATGGAATCTATTTCCAACAATTTACAGGGCTTGAGTAATTCAATATCTCTATTAGATATTAAAAACGATAATATTCAGAGGTTATTTGATTCAGCACAGACATCAACAAGGGACTTGACCAACGGATATTATATGTTTGATATGAACGGAAACCTTATTTCTAAAACAAGCAATAAGACTATTGCCGCCAATTATAACGGTATCAAAGCAAATTCATCAAATCTCTTCTTATCTCCCAAGACAAGCAATACTACTTATTATAGCAGCATCATTGATGTCAATAACCAATTTCCTGTGCTTTTCATATCATATCCGGTAATAAAAAGTAACGTTATCCTACGCAATAACAATACTCAATCCAATATGTCAAACTTTGAAGGGATAGTCTTTACAACAATTGATTTATCAAAATTGGGTGAATTTTTACAGAAGGAACTATCTCCAGAATTTGCAAGTAATGTTGGTTTAATAGATAAGAATGGGGTAATTCTATATTCAAAAAATAGAGATGTAGTTGGAAAAAATTACTTGACATCTGAATTTCAAGATCTTATTCCACCAGAGATCAAAAATGTCTATAATAACATATTAGCCAGCTCATTAACCGGGGGGTCCGGATTAAGAGATATCTCCTTTAATGATAACATGACTACAATTGCATACCAACCAATTACGTTGGATGGAGAGTTTTTATGGTCACTATATATTGGCACACCTCATAGTTTGGCATCTAATGTTGGGTACTTGATAAATCAACAAAAGAACTTCAGTACTATTGTAATTATTGTTGTTGGTTCTATGGCCTTTGGAATTGCTTTTTTGATACTATCTTGGAATAAGAGATTACAGGGAGCAGTAAAATCCAGGACGACGCAATTAAAGACAACAAATGAATCACTAATTGAATCAAATAGTCTGCTTGCCTCAGCAAACACACAACTAGAGATACACGATAACATGCAAAAGGAGTTTATTAATGTAGCAGCGCATGAATTGAGAACTCCTATAATGCCAATATTGGGCGAGGCAGAATTAATAGAAAATGACATAAGCAACAATGAATCTGCTACAATAAGCAGAGAACAGATTTCATCTATAATCCGTAATGCAAAAAGATTGGACAGACAATTAGTTACGGAATATTCTAGGCAGATTGAAAAAGATGTTGTAAAAAATAAAAAAATTAAGATTTCTTATGAACCACTTCATGTAATGATACTTGCGGATAACTATAGAATTACCCAAGTCATCTCGAATATAATTAATAATGCGATCAAATTCACGGATCAAGGAATTATAACTATCATAGGAAACACAGATAGTGCGGAGTTAACAATAAAAATCAGCGATACTGGTAAGGGTATAGATAATGAGATTATAAATCGCTTATTTGATAAATTTGTGTCAAGATCAGAGCAAGGAACTGGCTTGGGTCTATTCATCTCTAAGAATATAATTGAGGCCCATGGAGGAAGGATTATCGGCTTTAATAATGAAAATGGAATTGGAGCCACATTTGTTATTGTTTTACCTTTAGACCTGAAGTAGGCAACGTTAGGCAATCGTTATTATTTGCTTTTAGGTTTTAACTTTTACCTTAATCTACATACAATTGATACATCATTTACATTGGTGCCAGTGATTTTTGTATATAACGCACCGTCCACCGTATCAAATAAGCTGTTACTGTCATGGTTCCTGAGATAGTTTGATATTTTTAACTTCTTTTGTCTTACTCTTAAAAGTATCCGCGGATTTACTACGGCTCCTGCGGCCAGCGAATTTCCATCAATACCATCAGTTCCAAAACTTGCAATGGTAAAATCCATATCATGATCTAAATGCTCAAAATGTGCAGCGGCTGATAGTACAGCTTCTTGATTTCTTCCACCGATTCCTTTAATTTTATTTTTCAAATCAACTGTTGTTTCACCACCGAATACAAACGCGTATGGAGTTGATATGGAGGGGAAATCATCGACAAGTCTGAAGAGAAAGTCTCCAAGAGCGCCGGATTTTCCAGTAAATCTTGAGCCCAAATACATTGTCTTTATACCATTTTTTTCTAAAAACAATTTGATATTTTTGCATGCAATGTGGTTATTGCCGATAATAACGTTATGTATATTAGTAAAGATAGGATCGCCAGGCTTTGGTGTATCTCTTATATTTCCTGACACCCCATCACTAATAAGGTCTCTTATTTTTTTAGAAACAAGTTTTTGATTCTTCCATAGCTTGTATTTTACCAGTATCTTTTTTGCGTCCTTAAAAGTGGTCGGATCGGGAACAGTAGGACCTGAAGCAATTACATCAATTTTATCTTCAACCACATCTGACAGAATCAGTGTCAGTACTGGAAATTTTTTATTAATTATACTTGCGAGTTTACCACCCTTAATTTTAGAAAGATGTTTTCTAACAATATTCATTTCATCAATTGTTGCTCCTGAGGAGAGGAGCTTCAAAGTTATGTTCTGCTTTTCGTGTAAGGTTAAGATATCTAAGGGTAAAGGCATAAGAGCTGAAGCCCCTCCTGATAGGAACATTACAAGCAAATCATTTTTTTTAACCTTTTCCAGTAATTTCATTATTTTTTTCGTACCGAGAACTCCATTGGAATTTGGTATTGGGTGAGCTGCATTTGTTATTGAACACATTTTATTTTTCATTTTGATTCCGTAAGGAACTGTAATGCAACCTTCTTTGATTTTCCTCTTGCTCAGTATCCTTATGAAGGCATCAGTCATTGATGCCGTAGCCTTACCTGCTCCAATCAAGTAAATCGATTCAAAAGATCCAAAATTAAAGTCAATTTTCCTGCCATTATAATCAATTATACTCAATCGATTTCGTCTCAATTTAACTGAATTTTTCATCAAGGACACAGGGTTTACCGCTCTTAAGCCAACCTCTACGGCGTCTAGAGTTAAACTTAATGAATCAGAATAATTATTTTTTAATATCTTTGATTTATTTTGTAATCTCAAATTCGTCATAAAATCACAATTTACCTCGTGTTTTAAAAGAGTATTACCTTGACTGTCAGACTTCACAAGTAAATAAATATTTTGAGTACTTTTGCTATTCCAGAAATATTGTAATTTTCTTATTATTGAAAGACTTTCTTTATAATATCTCTAAGAATCTATTGTAATAAGTCATATTATTATTGAGATATTTAATATGTGTAGATCAGAAAAATCTTGTAAACATTAATGAATATTATGAGGGTACAGATAAAGGATGGTTGCGGATCTTCGTTTGCGTGGGATGATGGGTAGAAGAGGCTTGATGTTCGTATCTTACTATGGCAAGTCTCGGGCTTTTATATCTAATTATCGGTCTTGGAGGGAATATGATTCAGTGGGGAAGACGGCTGAGGTAGCGTCCTCCATTATAAGCCATGAATCAATTCATCTTGCATTAAATAAATTCTCTGTTAACGCCTCGGATAAATTAGACAATCTGTTTGGAAGATCAAATTCATGGGAAGTTTACTCACATGGACTCGGTGATCTGAATAAAATCAAAAAGGGCAAACACAAAATATAGGTATGAAAGCATTTTTGAGAAATATCAGACAGCCATTGTTAACAATAAGTACAGAGAAATAATAATGATTAAATTGTGTTGTGTAATTTTTGGAATGTATGTCGGTTTACTTCACTCCGCAAGATGCTAATAGAATTTTGCCAGAAGTAAAAAAATTATTTTCAAGTATTACTACTCAAAAAAATAAGGTGATTAAACTTCAGGAAGAATTACAAAGAATGGTTAATGATGGGACAAAATTCACTCATTTCATAAATAAAAAACAGGAGCTAAATAACGCTGTTTTTAAACTGTATCAAACAATAGCAGAATTGGAAAATAAAGGAGTCATGGTTAAAAGTGTTGACGAAGGACTCTTAGATTTTCCATCTTTGAGGTATGATGAAGAAGTATGGCTTTGTTGGAAAGAAGGTGAAAATGAAATAAAATTTTGGCATAGAAAGGATGAAGGCTTTATGGGCAGAAAGCCATTGGCAACCGCTAACATAATTGATCGCTAGTGAAAGAGATAAACTCTGAATTAAAATGCAAAGTGTTACCATTTAATTAGGCTAGAAAAATCAGGTTTGTTTCATCATATGTTTTAATTCTTTAACAAATACTGAACAGAATTAATCAATATATTTGTAAAATATCGATCTCACAAGATTTAAATCATGTTATAATACACTCTTCTATGGTAACAATCTTAAATGCTAAAGGATCTTATTTCGAGTACACATGAACTTATCTTCAATAAGAAAAAAATTGATACCGACAGGGATCCATTTGAGATCTTTAAGCAAATTTATATGAATTATGAAGATGTATTTATTTTGGAATCTTTAACTGGACCTAAGGAACTTTCGGAATTCTCAGTAATAGGATTTGATCCAGAATTTACTATAAAGTGTGATAGACGAGAATTTCAAATTTATCAAAACGAAAAAATCGTATACAAAAAACAAGTGGAGGATCCTCTCTTGGAATTAAGACAAATACTGCCAATTATTGATGAGAAAAAACTCCGATACATAGGAGGAGCAGTGGGATACGTGAGCTATGACGCTATTAAATTCTGGGAACAGTTACCACAAAAGAGTTCTAACAATTTGTTTCCTTTAATGGAATTTGGGATCTATACTGACGGCTTGATTCATGACAAGAAGGACAATGCAACTCACTATTTTCACATTGGTAAAAAATCAAGGTTTAACGAATTAGAAAAAATCATAAATTCCAAAGACCAAATACCGGCAAAAGGCATCTCTTATTCAAAACCAGTTTCAGAAACAACTAAAAGTGAATTTATTTCCAACGTGAAGAAAGCAAAACAATATGTATATCAAGGTGAGGTCTTTCAGGTGGTAATATCTAGAAAATTCAAATTTCACCTGTACGGTGATCCTATGCATCTTTACCAGAATCTCAGGAAATTGAATCCATCACCCTACATGTATTTCTTTAAATACAAAAAGAGATTTATTATTGGATCAAGTCCTGAAATGCTCCTTCGTGTAATTAATAACAAGATTGAGACATTTCCTATTGCAGGAACAAGACCTGTTTCCAACATGGAGAGTGTAAATAGAAAGTTAAAAAATGAGCTTTTAAGAGATAAAAAAGAGCTTGCTGAGCACACCATGCTTGTAGATTTGGCAAGGAATGACTTGGGCAGAATATGCAAATTTGGGTCAGTACAACCAAAAGAATTGATGATAGTAAAGAGATTCAGTCATGTTCAGCATTTGGTTTCACATATAATGGGCACTTTAGACGATAAATACGACAGTTTTGATGCTTTTAGATCTTTATTTCCAGCAGGTACGGTTTCTGGTGCACCCAAATTGAGAGCTATGGAAGTAATATCAGAGCTTGAAAAATCTTCTAGGGGTCCGTACGCAGGCGCTCTGGGTTACTTCTCTTTCAATAGATGTTGCGACTTTGCAATAATAATAAGATCCTTATTCATAAATGGAAACAACGCCTATATCCAATCGGGTGCAGGGATAGTAACGGATTCGATTCCTACAAATGAATACTTGGAAACAGAGCATAAGGCTGGAGCACTATTTTCTGCATTGCAAGCAGCAAAAAATCACTGAACATAATTAATATCGTACAAATCATATCTAATTATCTTCTGAATACGGTTACCACTTAGATTTCCTCCGGTCATACTTCTCTAAGTTTACTATTATCGAACGGTTTTGAATCTAACCAGCTATATCGGAAGTAATCTAAACACCACTCATGAAATAGTTTATTGTTCTCTCTATCAATGCTATTAGAAAATGCTCCATTCATGTCAGTTTCTCCCTTAACTGATGGAAACATAACTAATGCTCTTTTTTCATTCAAAACTATTGAAACTTTTACCTCGTCTATCATTTTTCTCTCAACTAATCCTTTTTTCAAAAGTTCTTGGTAATTAATCTCATTTAGAAAATCCTTACCTTTTTTTGGTATTGTAGCATTTTTTGGTAAAATATAATTAAACTTGATTTTGCGTTCCATTACTGTCTTCGCAGCTACCTCCATTAGATCTAAAGGCACTTGTGGGATCATGCCATAAATGTACTCTTGAGAATGCCTGTACAATTCCTTGATTTCCTCAATTACTGCGACCAAGCCCCGGATAAAGTTACTGTTGTCCAGTGAACCAATTCTTTGAACAAACTTCATCGGAAGATTCGCAAAATAATGATCCGAGAAATAATTTCTATTTTTTGATAGAAAATTAATAGAAGGAATTTGGGTCATTATAGTATTTCCAAAGGTTGTTAATGAGTAGGATCCATTTGAATCTCTACTTACTATTCCTGCATCCAGAAGTCTATTAAAATTTCTGTGAGCTTCTTGCATAGTTATCCCAAGGTGTTTTGCTAATAACGTCAAATTCATACTAGTATTTTCTAACGCATTAATTATCTGAAGCCTTTGGGAGTTAGATAATTCTATGAATGTCTTTTCAGATTCTTCAAAAATAGAGGCGGTATTTTCCATACCTATTACAATTGTAATCATGTTTATAAGTTAATTTTCAAATAGCTTTCGTTTGAAATAAACAATCATACCTTTATTTATAATACACACTGGAAGAGTTAGAATATCTGTATGTGGAATTATGCGAAAGCTGGTGTCGACATAAAGAAAATACGTAAAATACAATGTGATATTGGTAAACTTGTATCAAAAACTCATTTTGGTTTTGAAAATAAGAATTGGAAGGTTTTGTCCGGATTTGGGCATTATGCAGGATTGATTGAAATTGGATCCAAAGTTATTGCTTTGCACACTGACGGAATTGGAACCAAAATAATTATTGCACAATTGATGAATAAATTTGATACGTTGGGTATAGATTGCGTTGCCATGAATGTTAATGATATTATATGCATTGGAGCTGTGCCAGTTGGATTCTTGGATTATATTGCATTGAAAAAACCAGACCATTACCTTGTAAGAGAACTATTGAAAGGATTATCAAAGGGAGCAAAGGAATCCAATATGGCAATAGTTGGAGGAGAAACCGCAGTACTTACGGAGCTACTTAATCAAACAGAAGAAAATCCTTTTGATCTGGTTGGAACTGTTTTTGGAATAACTAATAAAAAGACATTAGTCATGGGGGATAAAATAACACGAGGTGACATCATAATAGGATTGGAAAGTAGTGGATTGCATTCTAATGGCTATTCACTTGCACGCAAGGTCTTATTTCCAAAGTACAAATTAGAAAATTGTCATTCATTCCTTGAATGTTCAATAGGAGAAGAACTATTGAAGCCCACAAGGATATATGTAAAGCCAGTACTCGATCTAATTAAAGCAGAACGAGGCGAGATTCATGGACTAGCACATATAACAGGAGGTTCATTCAAGAAACTATCAAGACTAAATAAGAATGTCAATTTTAATCTGGATAATCTGCCACAACAAGGCGGTATTTTTAAACTAATTCAGCAAGCAGGTAAAATATCACATAAGGAAATGTATTCAACATTTAACATGGGTATTGGATTTTGTATTGTTGTTTCAAAGTCAAAGGTGGATAAACTAATGCAAATATTCGATAAACACAATCTAAAGTGTCATGAAATAGGGTATATCACTAAAGGAACAGGTATTGTATCCATAACAATTATGGGAAGAAAACATATGCTCACCGATTGAGCAAATACAAAAATTCGTGACTTAATTTTATTTTGGTTACTATTTTCCTATTTTCCTATGATGCAACTCCTGAACCAATCAGTCGCCATCTGTCAGTAATTCTTCTACTTATTGCAACCCTGTTCTGACTAATCATACAAACTGGTTTCTTCAATTTAATTTCTACGCGGTGATCCTTTACATGAGTAACGGTGCCAAGCGTCGCAGCAGTTCCAATATTCAATCGCAATGACTCTTTTATTTTAATTGGTTCAACCTTTACCATTTCTTGCGTTCCGACAGCAGTTTCAAATAAATTGAGCTCTATTGCTATGTCATAAATGTCTGGGGGAAGTGAGCTTGGTAGTCCTACTAGTGAACCTATTAATGAATCACTCTTTAC
>Ga0193734_1000005_pt1 | contig 32087 bp, 24 predicted proteins | sample U1m1metaG_FD_145079 | JGI IMG/M metagenome (GOLD analysis project Ga0193734, IMG submission 145079) | Soil microbial communities from a riparian zone of the East river system, Colorado, United States - U1m1 | ecosystem: Environmental > Terrestrial > Soil > Riparian zone | place: USA: East River... | reverse complement strand
CGAATCATTTTGGCCTTAATCCGAGTGCTGGAATAGGTAGACAGGGCAAATTTAAGCTTTGCTGATGTATATCATGTGGGTTCAAATCCCTCCTCGGATAAGTTGTAATTATATCTATATAAAATAATTACAAAAAAGTATAAATAAATCTAATACTTTATGTCCTGTATAATAAGTATATTTATTTAAATACAATATTCATTGTTATTAGTCTTTTATTATATCAAGACCTTAGTTTAAAAGGAAAAAAGAAGTTTAATTTATAGCTATATTAATTATAATGATCTTCTTATAGTAACTTTAATTGTTTACTTTTTAACAATAAATTATTTTATTACTAATGATAATAAATTTTTAAATTATAATAATGTAAATAAATATATAGATATATATAATACTAAGGATAAAGCGAGGTATTAATATTATTTTAACCAAGATAATCTAAAAGATATTATGAATGAAAAATATGTACTAGATCTTAAAAATTTAGTAGAATTAAGTAATAGTTTAATATACGTAAGTAATTACGAAAAAATGATTAATTTATTAGATAATAGCTTTAACAAAAATTACTATGAATATAGTAAAATTATTTTTAATAGTATTTGTTCTGACAAATTTACCAATGAAAAAATTTTTTACAATAATGATGTCAAGTTAACTAATCCTTTTAATAAATTGCTTTTTGTTGTTCAAGACAAAGAAGCTTTACTTAAAAATATATCTGATAAAGGTTATAATATAAATCAGGGACCTCAATCATGAAGAGGCCAAATTAATAGTATAAATAGCTTTTTAAATTATTTGTATACAGATTATATAAAATCATTATTCTAAAGACAATATAGATAAGAGTTGAAAAGATGAGATTTTAACAAAATAATATTTCACATTTAGAAATATACATCAAAACCTAGGAAATATTAGATGATAATATTCTAATATTTAAAGAATAAATCTTCTGTTTTTCATGTGATCAATTCATTATATTAATTTAAAAAGTTTAAAGATTCTTTAAACTTTTTAAATGGCTATGATTTAATGGTGGGATTGCTGTTTACCAAACAGAGTGTATAGGTTCAAATCCGATTAGCCATATTCATAAAGGGAAAATAGTATAATTAGGTAATACGATAATCTCGCACATTATTTTTCTAGGTTCGAATCCTGGTTTTTCCAAGGAGTATTATATAACTTATAATATAATGATAACTCCATATTTTATAAAGCTCAGGAAGCTCAATTGGCTGAGCAGAAAACTGAAGATTTTTGGGTTGTAAGTTCAAGTCTTACTCTGGGCAATAAATAACACAAGAGTTATTTAATAGATGTGTTGAAATTGGTATACAAACTTCACTTAGGATGAAGTGGTGAAAGCCATTATGAGTTCGATTCTCATCATCTATATATACATGATTTATATTATTATATATAGGCCTATCAGGATTTATCCTGTATTGTCTTAAAAATAATAAGGATAAAAAAGTAAGATGACAAATAATAAATTAGATCCTGATTGAGTGACAGGTTTCACAGATGCAGAAGGTTGTTTTATGATTAATATTATTTAACGTAAAACTAACAGAATGGTATGGCAAATACGTCCTTGTTTTCAAATAAAATTACATTCTAGAGATAAGAAACTGTTAATGAAAATAAAATATTTTTTCAACGAAATAGGGTCTATTTCATTTAGTAATGATAATAGAGTAATGTATGAAGTTAATAAACTAAATGATATAATAATTCCACATTTTGATAAATATTCATTAATTACTCAAAAGCAAAGTGATTATAAAACTTTTAAAAATATTGTGGAGTTAATATATAAAGGTGAACATTTAAATTAAAATTGTTAATTTAAAAGCAGTATTAAATAAAAGACTTTCAGAAAAACTAAGAATAAACTTTCCAGGTATAATTAATACAGAAAAACTAAAAGTAAATACCCCTATAAATATAGATTATAATTGAATAACAGGATTCTATTCAGGAGAAGGTAGTTTCTTAGTAGATATTTTTAAATCTAAAATTAAAGTAGGTTATTCTGTAGTATTACAAATAGCAATAACTCAACATTTTATAGATGTGTTGTTAATTAATAATATAAAATGTTTTAAGTTGTGATTTTATAACTAAATATTAAAAGAGAAATACTATAGTATTAAAAATTTCTAATTTTGAAGATGTTTATTATAAGATAATTCCAATTTTTAACAAACATAAAATAATAGGAGTAAAATTATTAGACTATTTAGATTTTTGTCTAGCAGCAGAATTAGTAAATAAAAAAGCTCATTTAACGCTAGAAGAAATTAGAAAAATAAAATCAATAATGAATAAAAATAGATATGATTTATATAATAATTTATTATGTAAAACAAGAAAAATTAGGTAAAGTTCTATATATTGAAATAATTATTAATTTATTATTCGGAATAGACAAATAGGTATAGTCATGAATTTTTGGTATTTATATTTGGGTGTTCGAATCGCCCTTCCGAAATTAATGTTTTTAGCCATAGTAGTTTAATGGATTAAACTTTAACCCCATGAGTTAAATATAGGAATTAGAGCTTCCTTCCTGGATTTAATGAAGATGTAGTTTAAAAACAAAACAGCTATTTATGGTATAGCATATCTTCGTTCGCTCCAACATAACTATATGCGTTATTTCAATTGCTAGCAACAACGCACTAGTTTAATGGTTAGAATACTATGCTACGGACATAGTGATACAAGTTCGAGTCTTGTGTGCGTTAATAATGGCCTTTATAGCTTAATGGTAGAGCAAAATACTGTTAATATTTGTATAGATGTTCAAATCATCTTAAAGGCGTTTTTAGCTAAAAGATAAAGTAGAGTATAATTTAGGTGGATATAGTTTAAAGGTAGAACTACTGTATGTGGCATAGTATATCCTTGTTCGAATCAAGGTATCCTCCCTTATAAATTAAAATAATTAGTAATATAATAATTAATTCGAATATGACGTAAGTTAAATACGCAAATTTAAGTTTACTTATTTCATAAAACGAAGTATAAGCAAATATAAAGAAGTATTTAGATTAAATTAATTACATAAAATTTAATAGATATTTTAACAGTTTGTCTTATGTAATGTTAAAACGATTATAAATAATTCTATCCGCTCAATATTAAAATAAATTTTAAAACAATGATAAAAGGATTTAGTAAAATAACTATGTGAAAAGAAAGATGATTTCTTTCATCTAATGCTAAAGATATTGGAACATTATATTTAATGTTTGCTTTATTTTCAGGATTAATTGGTACGGCATTTTCTGTTCTTATACGTATAGAATTAGCAGGACCCGGAGTACAATATATAGCAGATAATCAATTATATAATAGCATAATAACAGCGCATGCAATTTTAATGATATTTTTTATGGTTATGCCTGCTATGATAGGAGGATTTGGTAATTTCTTATTACCGTTGATGGTAGGAGGTCCAGATATGGCAAAACAAATGGACTCCTCAATTAAAATACACATACATAGAAAATATAATACTAATAAATTAATCGGTAAAAGATATTATTCAACAAGCCATATAAATGACAATTATAAAAATAATGAAAAAATTATATTTAACTCCTATTTAGCTGGTCTATTCGAAGGAGATGGTCATATTTGAATGCCTAAAAAAAACATGAAAAAAAAACATAATCCAAGATTTTGTATAACTTTTAATTTAAAAAACGAACCTTTGGCCAAAAAACTACTTGAAATAATCGGCTATGGATTTATAAGATACAAACCTAAAGATAATGCTTGTGTTTTAGTAGTATCTCCCATAAAAGGACTTAAGTTTATAATTGAATGTATTAATGGTGAATTGAGAACACCAAAAATTATACAATTACATAATCTAATAGATTGAGTTAATAAAAATCACAGTAGTAAAATAGAAAAATTAACTGTGAAAAAAGGTAATTTAGATAAAGACAATTGATTATCAGGATTTATAGATGCTGATGGTAGTTTTTCTATTCAACATACTAAATTAGAAAACGGAGCCAAAAAAAGAAAGATTTCATGTAGATTAAGAATAGAACAAAGAATGTACGAACCCGTCTCCGGAGACAGTTATTTTGATATATTAACAGAAATCAGTACATTATTGAATTGTAATCTTAATATTAGAAAACAAGTTTCTACAGGTAATGAATATTTTAATATAACAGCTTCTAGCCGTAAATCCTTATCAACAATTATAACTTATTTTAAATCTTTTCCCTTATATTCATCTAAATATTTAGATTATAAAAATTGAGAACAAGCTGCTACTTTGATTTTAGAAAATGATCATTATACTGAAAATGGTATAATTAAAATAAACTATCTTAAAGATAATATGAATTTAAAAAGAACTTATTTTAATTGAGATCATTTAAATAATTTATAATATAATGTGTGTGTATTTTAATTGAAAAAAGGGAATGCCGTGTAAGGATGCAAATTTTTATATTATCACTTCGCCGTATGCATGGAATCTCTCGAATTAGAGGTAAATTATTCATCTGTTAACAGATATATATACACTTAATTGGATCAAAAATCATAAGGTTGTTATTTCGACCGAATTAATCGTAAAAATTATATATACAGGGGAAGAATATGCAGGAAACAAACTTTATAATAAGAATGGATCCCCAGAGACTAAACGCGAAGCCCATTATTTTTAATAATGGTGAAGACATAGTCCGTCCGGGTAGGAAACTACTTAAAGGTTAAAGATTCCCTAGATTAAACAATATAAGTTTTTGATTATTAATACCAAGTTTAATATTATTTTTATTTGCAGCTATGATAGAAAATGGGGCAGGTACAGGTTGAACATTATATCCTCCTTTAGCTGGATTACAAAGTCATAGTGGACCTAGTGTAGATTTAGCTATATTTGCCTTACATTTAGCAGGTATAAGTAGTTTATTAGGTGCTATGAATTTTATTACTACTATATTAAATATGAGAAGTCCAGGTATAAGATTACATAAATTAGCTTTATTTGGATGAGCTGTAGTAGTTACAGCTGTATTATTATTATTATCTTTACCAGTATTGGCTGGTGCAATTACTATGATATTAACTGATAGAAATTTTAATACATCATTTTTTGAATTAGCTGGTGGTGGAGATCCTATATTATATCAACATCTTTTCTGATTTTTTGGACATCCAGAGGTTTATATATTAATTATACCAGGATTTGGTATTATAAGTACCACAATATCAGCTAGTTCTAATAAAAATGTATTCGGTTATTTAGGTATGGTGTATGCTATGATGTCTATAGGAGTTTTAGGATTTGTAGTATGAAGTCACCATATGTACAGTGTAGGATTGGACGTAGATACACGTGCTTATTTTACAGCTGCTACATTAATTATAGCTGTACCAACTGGTATTAAAATATTCAGTTGATTAGCAACTACTTATGGAGGATCATTACATTTAACACCTTCAATGCTATTTGCATTAGGTTTTGTAGTTATGTTTACTATAGGTGGATTAAGTGGAGTTGTTTTAGCTAATGCATCTCTTGATATAGCTTTCCATGACACTTATTATGTTGTAGCTCATTTTCATTATGTATTATCTTTAGGTGCTGTTTTTGCATTGTTTAGTGCGTGATATTTTTGAATACCTAAAATAATAGGTCTTAATTATAATATTATGCTAGGTAAAGTTCACTTTTTAATATTATTTATCGGGGTTAATGTAACATTCTTTCCTCAACACTTTCTTGGTTTACAAGGTATGCCTAGAAGAATTAGTGACTATCCTGATGCATTTGCCGGCTGAAATTTAATAAGTAGTTTTGGTTCTATTATAAGTTTAGTAGCTACATGATTATTTTTATATATTTTATATATACAATTAATAGAAGGTGAAGCTGCATCAAGATATCCTTGATTAACACCTCAATATTTTAGTGATTTATTTCAAAGTTTATTTAGCAGAAATTACAATTCACTTGAATGAAGTTTAAATAGTCCACCCAAACCACATGCTTTTGTAAGTTTACCTTTACAAAGTAATATTATTTAATAATTATATATGATTATTATTATTAAAATAAATGGATTTAAGTAATTTATTTTTGTTTTTGAAAAAAGTAAAAACAAAAAGAAAAACTAAAATATTGGAAGTGCAAATCTTCTGTCCATTCCTTTATGTATAAAAAGAACGTTTATTCTTAGTTTTTGGTAAAGAAAAACTTCTTTTTATATGATACAAGCAGCTAAAATAATAGGAACAGGATTAGCTACAACAGGTTTAATAGGAGCAGGTGTAGGAATAGGTGTAGTGTTTGGAGCACTTATAATAGGTGTATCAAGAAACCCTTCTTTAAGAGGACAATTATTTTCTTATGCCATTTTAGGTTTTGCATTTGCAGAAGCAACAGGATTATTTGCATTAATGATGGCTTTTTTATTATTATATGTTGCTTAAATAACTAGCCCTTAACAAATAATTAATAGAAAATATATAAAAATATATAAATGCAAAGTTTATTTTTTTGAAATCCGAGTCCTTTAGATCAATTCACTATAAGAGATTTATTTAGTATAAAAGGAGACTTTTTAGCTAATATACAATTATCATTAACTAATATAGGCTTATATTTACTAATTACAACATTTATTGTATTTATGTATTATTTATTAGCAACAAATTATAATATATTAACACCTAATTCTTGATCAATAAGTCAAGAATCTATATATTCTACTGTTTATAGTATAGTAGTAAATCAAATTAATGCAAATAAAGGTCAAATGTTTTTTCCTTTTATATCTGCGTTATTTATATATATATTAGTAAACAATTTGGTAGGTATGGTACCTTATAGTTTTGCTCCTACTTCACATTTCATATTAACATTCTCTATAAGTTTTACTGTTGTTATAGGAGCTACAATATTAGGATTTCAAGTACATGGTTTAAAATTTTTCTCATTATTAGTACCTTCAGGTTGTCCATTGGGTCTATTACCACTTTTAGTATTAATAGAATTTATTTCCTATTTAGCTAGAAATGTATCATTAGGATTAAGATTGGCTGCTAATGTTTTAAGTGGTCATATGTTATTAAATATATTAGGAGGTTTTACTTATAATATAATGACTAGTGGTATAGTTTATTTTTTTTTAGGTTTAATGCCTCTTTTATTCATAGTGGCATTTTCAGGATTAGAAATAGGTATTGCATTTATACAAGCACAGGTATTTGTTGTATTATCTTCTTCTTATATAAAAGATGCATTAGATTTACATTAGTTTAAATTAAATGTATTTATAAATACATTTTCTATTAATTACAATAATATAGTGATATATAAATATATGTATTGTATGATATTATTTATAATAAAATAGGAAAGTCAAGAGCTAATTTAGTGTGTGTTTATATAATACATATTTATAAAACAAAGGTAAAAATTTTAAAATTTAACAGAAAATAATAGCTTTTTATAATAAATGTATAAAAAACATTTTATAAAAAATTATGAAAATGGCGTTTCATATTTAGCTTTTAAAAGTACATGTACAGTTTTTACAATAACTAGCTTAAATATATCCAAAAAAATGACAAAAAATCATAAATGAATACTATATATAGTGGTAATAACCACAAAATTTAAAAGTTGAGTTTGATGATGGCTCTGAATGAACGCTGTCCAAATACTTGACACATGCTAATCGAACGTCTTAGCAGCTTTAGCTGCTAAGAAGTGGTGAACAGGTGAGTAAACGATAACCTAACTACCTTAAAGTAAGGTTAAAATCCCTTATAATAATAAAGAAAAAGAAAATTTCGCTTTAAGATGTTAGCGTATATCCTGGAGGAGTATTAGTATAATCTAGCTCATGTTCCGGTAGTCGAGACTGAGAGGTCGATCGACCACATTGGGTCTGAGAAAAGCCCACGACAGATTGTACAGCAGTGGGGTATATTGGTCAATAGCCTAACGGCTGAACCAGTAACTTGGAAGAACGTATAACGAATAAGTCGTATAAAGTTCTAGATAAAGAAAATGATTATGACAAATTTTTATCTATAAGTCTTGACCAAATTACGTGCCAGCAGTCGCGGTAATACGTAAAAGACTAGTGTTATTCATCTTTATTAGGTTTAAAGGGTACCTAGACGGAAAATCAAGCTATAATAAGAACTAATTTTCTAGAGTTTTATGTGAGAAGAGGCGAATTTCCGGAGAAAAGTTGATATTTTATGATACTGGAAGGACGGGTAACAGCGAAGGCAATCTTCTATATAAAAACTGACGTTGAGGGACGAAGCCTTGGGTAACGATAAGGATTAGATACCCTAATAGTCCTTGGAGAAAATTATGAATGTCATAGGTCTAATTGTTAATATAAATATTATTTTTTTTTGTTTTATAAATTATACCTATAAATGAAAGTGAAAGCATTCCACCTCATGAGTAAAGCGGCAACGCCGAAATTGAAATCATTAGACCGTTTCTGAAACCAGTAGTGAAGTATGTTTATTTAATTCGATAATCCGCGAATAACCTTACCACATTATGCATTGAATATTATTCAATTATTACAAGCGCTGCACGGCTGTCTTCAGTTAATGTCGTGAGATCATGGTTAGTTCCATAAATTAACGAAAACCCTTACTTTATTTGTTTTTATAAAGTAGTTCTCCATTATAAAGGATAAGTTAAAAGGGACTAAGACAAGTCATCATGGCCTTAATAGCGTGGGCTATAGACGTGCCACATATGCCTTTACAAAAGGATGCTATATTGTGAAGTAGAGCTAATCCTTAAAACTGGATATAACCATTTGTGAATTGTAGTCTGAAACTCGACTACATGAATAAGGAATTACTAGTAATCGTGAATCACCACGTCACGGTGAAGTTTATCTCAGATGGGTACTAACTACTCGTCAGGCGCTGAAAGGAATATGTGCAATAAGTTTGATTATATACTTACTTTATTATATTTAATCAATTTTATAATCGTTTTTATGTAATTTTCGTATGTGTGATTCTGATTGGTGTTAAGTCGAAATATGGTTCGTGTAATGGAAATTGCACGGGATTAATTATCTTTAAAAATTTGTAATAAACATATTATATTATTTAATATATATGTTTAATTATATAGTGATAATAATTAACTATTATCATTATATATTATCTTAATAGGTTAAACAAACTTAAGTTTGTTTTGGTTCAATTCCAAAAAGATAATTAAATAAGTACTTATTTTGATTTTATATCTTTAAAAATTTTTAAAGAAAAGATTTAATAATAACTTTATGTTAAATCTCTATGTTTTATATGAAATGTCTTTTGGTTATTCAACAAGTTTTTTAGATGTATTTGCAATGCTTTCAATATTATTAGGAATATTTATTATTATAACTAAAAATCCTATAATATCAGTTTTATATTTGATATTATTATTTTCAAGTGTATCTTGTTATTTAATATTTATAGGTATAAAATTTATAGGTATATCTTATTTATTAGTTTATGTAGGAGCTGTATCAATATTATTTATATTTATATTAATGTTAATTAATATAAGAATATCGGAACTTATTAGTGATACAAATAATAATTTACCTTTAGCCTTGATAACTATAATAGCATTTTTTATTCCATTTACCAATTTATTACCAGATACTAAGAGCAAGTTAAATGTTATAGGTTTTGAATTAAATAAATTATTACAAGATATAACTAATATTAAACAAGTATCATATGTAACGTCTAAAAATTGAGATGGAAATATATTAGATAGTACAGATATTATGAGTATAGGTAATATAATGTATACAAGTTATTCTATTTGATTATTAATAACTTCTATTATACTTTTACTAGCTATGGTAGGATCAATTGTAATAACAATTAAGCAAATAAAAAAGAGACTTTGGTTTAATAGGCAAAACATGTGACTTTTAATCGCTATAATATAGGTTCAAATCCTATAGGTCTTAAGGAAAGTACCTTTATTGGTAAGAAGGGTTGAGCTGTAAACTCAATAGTAATATACTTTTAAGAGTTCGAATCTCTTCTTTCCTATTTTATTATTTTTAGCTCAATATACAAGTAAAGTACTGAAATTAGTAGATTGCGAATTAAGTTTATTAATATCATGCATATCATCATCTAAACCAGGTGTATATCTTACTAAGATTTTATCTTTTGATAATATATGATAACCTGTAATCTTATTAATATATTTCATTATTTTGAAATACTAACAATATCAGTTACAGATTTATCTAATTTAATTCCAAATCTACCTAATAAATTATTTAATAAACTTTTTGATATGGATCTATCAACTGTATTTTTACTATATACTTTATATTGATAGATAGTATTTATATAACTTGTAAATGTATCAATACATTTATTAAAGGTATAACCATTAAGCACTTTAATTTTATAACCATTAGCTTGTACAAATTTCAATTCTTCACTAAAATATCAACCTCTTCATTTTCCTAGAGGGAATATTAGTGATCCATTTTCTGTTTTATGTGATAATAATCCAAAATATAAATCATTTGGAGTAATAATTTCACAATAATAAAATCCAAATAGATTATCTATTTTACTTCCCTTAACTAAAAAGTTTTCTTTTGTACATTCAGTACCAGGCATAGCTTGTAATGCTACAAATGGATATAACGAATTTACATCATAATAATATAAATCCATACCTGATGGTATATAAACTTCAGTTATACCTCCATAATAAGCTTGTTTAATATCTTGATATATACTAGATCTATTAATTAAAGGTATATTATTTTTATAATAATCCCTTTATAAACCATAAGATAAACCAGAAATAGTTTTATAGTCCAAGATTTGTATATTATTTTTCATAAATAAGTTAGTTGCGGCTTTAATAAGCACTTCATACCAACAATTTATATAAATACTCATATACTTAAGTGCTTCCTCTTTAAAGGATCAATTATCAACTTTTAAATTATTATAAGCTTTATTACTTAAATTAACATAATATTTTATATCTGGTGTATCTCCTTTATAAAATAAGGTATTTCTTTTAGCAAATTCATGAGGAAATATAGATTTTTTAGTATCTACATCGAAATTATAAGCTAAATTTTCTAATGAACTATTTAACATTGCAAAACTATCTCTAATAACAACTCTATTTTGAGACTTATCTCCTAGTTTTGATATTATTAATTCAAGTATTATTGAATCTCTGAAAATAGTATTTATTTTATAATAATTATTATTTATTTCATTATATTTAACTAAGGCTTTAAGAATAAATACTACATCATAACCTCTAAGATTATGACAATAAATTGTATATTCATCATATTTAGATCTTAATAAAGCTTCAATCAAATCAATAATAAATTTATCCGAATCTTTTGTATCTTTATCAATATAAAATGTAACTGGTTTATTCTCTAAATTAATACGATAACCTAAAGCATATATTTTTTGTATACTATCATAATCTAGAAAAGTTTCAGTATATATAGATCCAATTATACGATCTACTACAAAATCTTTCTTCTTAATTTTACTTGTACGCAAAGGAATCAAAGACAATTTCTTAGCAATATGTATAATAACATTATTTTCTATTGTACTAATTGTATTAAGATTAACTCTTTTAATAGTATTATTATCTAATAAATGATCAGTAATATTATTAATAATAAAATCATCTATATTAAAAAGTATTTTATTTATTGTCTTCTCATTAATAAATTTAATGGCTAAGACATAATGATTATTTTTAATTCAAAAATAATAAAAATTAAAATAAGAGTCAAATAAATCAGCTAATTTTTTAGGTAAATACTTTGAAGTATGAATAATACTCCATTCTTATTAGCTCAATGGTAGAGCAAGATACTTCTAATATTTGGATCCAAGTTCGAATCTTGGATAAGAATTATACCGGGATAGTTTAATTGGTTAGAACATTAATTTCATGCATTAATAATGAGAATTCAAATTTCTCTCCCGGTTTAAAGTATTTATACATTAAACGAATATTATAAATGTAATATTAATAAAATAATAAAATGACTTTTTTAGCTTAATAAACATTTATATTTTTAAAGTAAACGTCTTACAAACAAAGATTAAAATAGTAAAAAGTTATGTAAATAAACACATAATTGAAATCAATGGCGGCTATAAGTTAATGGTAAACTAATCGTCTTCCAAATGAAAATTATCGATTCGATTTCGATTAGCCGTATTAATATTATATTGAAGATTCAAGGTATATAGGTCTTTTATTTTATCTAATATTATGTTATTTTTATTTGATATAATTATTTTCATGAATATTTTATTAAATCTCCTTAAATTTTTTATGATTTTTTTTAACTAAAAATAAGTTGATAGTATTATTTGTGTTTTAAATAAAGTGTATTTAATATATTTATATTAGCCATAATTTTATTAAGGAGTTAATAACTTAATTGGTAAAGGATCTCCTTGTCGAGGAGATAGATGCCGGATCATAGCCGGCTTAACTCGCCAATAATTAGGAAGAGTCGTCATTGGCAAGACAAAGTATTTGCTAAATACTGTACAAAGAGTACTAGATGTTCGAATCATTTCTTTTCCGATTAAGAGTATAGTTTAATTGGTAAAATAAGAAGCTTCAAACTTCGTGTTTTCAGTTCAAATCTGAGTGCTCTTGTTTTTTTTCTACTAAAAAGTGTGGTTTTAGCATAAATTTAACAACAAATGATTTATTGTTAAGGTTCTTTAACTTAATTGGTAAAGTGTACTTTTGATAAGAGTAAGTTTAGTGTTCAAATCACTGAAGAATCAATCCTTTATTTAAAATGATCTTACATTCTAGGATAAGGTCATTTAAATATAGAAGATATTAAATTATTCAAATTAACTCATAAAAAGTTTATCTAGAACTTTTTTACCTTAAATATCTAGTATTATGTTAAAAATTAAATTAAAAATAAATATAAAAGCAAGTAAAATCAATTATAAGTATAATACATACTTTATAAATTTGCCCTATACACAATCAGGTTTTTATCTAGCTAATTTAAAGGAAAATACTTTAAGTAAAAAATTTTTTAAAAATATACCTCGAAATTTGAGTAATATAAGATGATCTTCAATATCTAATAAAAAACTTGTTAATATTACTTATAATACAAATTATAAAAATAAATCTTTAATATTATTAAGTTCTAACTTACATTCCACAGTTGGAATGAAACTTACTCAAAATGAGTTAAATATGATAAAATTGCCTTACTTTGTAAAAAGTGTTATGATTGGATTATTATTATCAGATGGATATATAGTTTCTAACACTAAAAGTAAAAATGGGAGATTAGGCTTAACTCAATCATTATCTCATTCAGGTTATTTATATTTTGTCTTTAATATATTAGCTCATTATTGTTCTAGATATCCTGTTTTTAAGGAAAGATTTGGGAGATCTACATTTAATCTAGAAATAATTACTAGATCTATGCCATGCATAACAGAATTATATGATAACTTTTATAAAAACAAGATTAAAGTTATTAATTCTTTTATTTATAATGATATTACACCAACAGGTTTAGCACATTGGATTATGGGAGATGGTACTTATAATGGCATTACCCTTTTACTTTGCACTAATTCTTATTCAATAAAGGAAATTGTTTTTTTAATTAATGTATTAATTATTAAGTATGATGTACATTGTACCATACGTTATTATAATAACATATATCCTAGGATATACATATTAAAAAGATATTTACCTAAAGTACATAGTATTATGTTGCCTTATATGCATTCATCAATATTATATAAATTAGGTATATAATATTAAAAGAGAATTGACTGAGTGGTCTAAAGTGGTAAGCTTGAAACTTATTTGGTTATAATGACCACATCCGTTCAAATCGGATATTCTCTGTTTACGGGTTAGAGCCAGGTTGGTTAGGCACCTCATTTGGGTTGAGGAGTTGTTATGTTCGAATCATAATAACCCGACTTCACATTTGGTTTGCCGGCAGATGTGTTAGGCGTTACATATAGACGAAAATTATTAACATACTTAGGTATGTTTTTATTACTTTTAGTAATAATACCTTTAATAGCTATATTTATTTTATTAGGTGCTTTAACCTATAAGATAACGGAACAAAATACAAAATTATTAAAAATTACAGCTTTAGTTGCAACAATTATAGATTTAATTATATCTTTAGTAATATATATATTATTCGATTGTAGTAGTAAACAATTTCAATTTGTTCAAGAACATTATCAAGTAAATTACTTTGATTTTTATTTAGGTATAGATGGTTTGTCCATATATTTTGTGTTATTAACAACTATAATTATGCCTATATCTATAATATCTAACTGAAAATCGATAAAAGAAAATACAATTATTTTCTTAATAATAATGTTATTATTAGAAACATCTTTGTTAATGGTTTTTTTAGTATTAGATATATTATTATTCTACATTTTTTTTGAAAGTATATTGGCTCCTTTATTTGTATTAATAGGACTTTACGGTTCAAATGAGAAAGTAAGAGCTAGTTTTTATTTTTTTCTTTATACTTTCTTAGGTTCATTATTTATGCTATTATCCGTTATAACAATGCTATCTTTAATAGGTTCTACTGATTTTGATGTTTTATCAAAAACAAATTTCTTATATTCTACCCAACTTTTTTTATTCTATGGAATATTTATAGCTTTTGCTGTTAAAACTCCAATTATTTATTTAAACAGCTGATTGTTAAAAGCTCATGTTGAATCACCTTTATCTGGTAGTATAATTTTGGCAGGTATTGTTTTAAAATTAAGCTTATATGGTATTCTTAGATTAATTCTACCTTTATTACCAAAAGCTTTTATGTATTATACATATATAATTTTTTTAATTGGAGTTTTAACTATTATATATGCTAGTTTAAGTACACTTAGAACTATAGATATTAAAGAATTAATTGCATATTCATCTGTATCCCATGCAGCTGTATATCTTATAGGTGTATTTAGTAATAATTTACAAGGTATAGAAGGAGGTATTACCTTAGGACTGGCACATGGATTTGTTTCATCTGGTCTATTTATATGCGCTGGGGGTGTATTATATGATAGATCTTCAACAAGATTAATAACATATTATAGAGGTATTGCTCAAATAATGCCTATATTTTCTATACTATTTTTTATCTTATCTTTAGCTAACTGTGGTGTACCCTTAACATTGAATTTTTTAGGTGAATTTATGTCTTTATATGGTGTTTTTGAAAGATTGCCTTTAGCGGGAGCATTAGCGTCTATTTCAATTATATTTTCTGCTGCCTATACTATATTTATGTTTAATAGAATAGCTTTTGCTGGTTCATTTTTTACTTATTTTTGAAAAAATTATATACCTGATTTAAATAAACGGGAATTTAACATTCTTTTAATTTTAGTTTTATTTACTATTATATTAGGTATATATCCTGTTGTAATACTTGATGGTTTACACTATTATATTTACTCTGTGTTGTTTAAATTTGATAGTGTAATTTAAATTAAAATTTAACGTTATTAAAATTAAAAAAAAAAACAGTATTAACTGTTTATTATTATCCAATTTAAATAAACTAAAAATTAAGATTAATTAAAAGAAAACATATATATATATAAATATATAAAAAAAATGATATTAACTTTTATTTTACTTACATTATTTTCAAATGGTCTAACTATAAGACCTGATACATCAGTTTTATATTCTAGAATAGGTTTACTAATAGTATTTTACAGTATCATAAGTACAATGCTTAGCTTCCATATAACTTATTTACAAACAGGAATAGGTTTGTATGGTGGATTATTCCACGTAACACCTATAACACATAGTTTTCAAATATTTATATTGCTACTTTGTGGAATAATTTTATTAATGACGGGATTTTATCCGAGAAAAAAACATAGAGGTGATTCAATGTCTTTATCAAACAAGATAAAAGAATATACAAGTATTATAAATAAAACATCAGAACAATTTACTATTATAGAATATGCATTAATTATAATATTTGTAATGTCAGGAGCAACGCTTTTATTAACGTCGAGTGATTTAGGTTCTATATATTTATGTATAGAATTACAAAGTTTTAGTTTATATATAATATCAGCTATACATAGAAATTCTGAGTCATCAACAGGTTCTGCTCTTACTTATTTTTTATTAGGTGGGTTATCTTCATGTTTTATACTATTAGGCTTAGCATTAATATATGCTAATGCAGGTTTGACTAATTTAGATGGTATTTATTCTATAATTTCGGATTCTGAAAAATATTTAAATTTTTCTACATGATATATGCATAATTATATTTTTTATGCTCTTATTCTTATATCTGTTGGTTTTTTATTTAAAATAGCTGCTGCTCCCTTTCATTGATGATCTCCTGATGTATATGATGGAGTACCTACAATTGTTACAACTTTTATAGCAATATTTGGTAAAATATCTATTTTAGTTATTTTTTTAGAATTATCTTACTATACAAGTACACTTATTTATTCAATGATACAATATTATTCATGAACTGTAAGTCTATCTATAAGTTGTCTTTTTTCACTTATAGTTGGTACTGTATTAGGACTAACACAAATAAGAATAAAAAGATTATTAGCTTATAGTACAATATCTCATATTGGTTTTATATTATTAGCCTTAATAGCTTATAGTATTGAATCATATCAAGCTTATATTTTTTATATAATACAATATATTTTAACAAATTTAAATGCATTTATTGTAATAATTGGTATTGGTTTTGGTTTATATTTATACCATACAAATGTATCAGAAAATAACAATTTATTAGAAAAAAATAATTCTCCAATACAATTAATTAGTCAATTAAAAGGTTATTTTTCTATAAATCCTGCATTAGCTTTATGTTTGATTATTACTATATTTTCATTTATAGGTTTACCTCCTTTGGTTGGATTTTTTGGTAAACAGATGGTATTAACTAGTGCTTTAAATAATAATCATACCATGCTTGCCGTTGTTGCAATATTAACAAGTGTTATAGGTGCTGTTTATTATTTAAGTATTATTAAAACTATATATTTTAATACAAGTGAATACATAAAATCTTATAAAATCGTTCAAATGTCATTAGCAAATTATTTATCTATTTGTTTAGCAATATTAACGTTAATTATATCAGTTTTTATATTGATTCCTAATGAACCACTAAATTTATCTAATTTATTAGCTAATTCTTTGGTTGAAACTGTAAGTTATGATTTTGGTGAAAAAGAATTCTGTCAAATTTTTTTTGATAGTTGAAATCATAAATACAGTAAATATGATATATTAATGAGTAATTTACCATTATTTATCATAATAAGTATGTGCATAGGATTAAGTATAATTATTTTAATATCTAAAAGTGAGACTAGTACTACTACTACTACTATTACTACAAATACGGATACAAATAAAGATACAAACACTAATTTAGTACAAAAACCAGAATTATTATTAACAGATAAACCTACAAACAAAAGAACTCGTACTGTAGTTAATGTTTGTTATACTACTACATGAGTAGATAATCGTTTATATAGAGTTCTTTATGATAGAAATCAAGAATCAGGTGAGAATTTATTAACTTTATATAACTCTCCTAGATTCCATGCTTCTGTCCCTACAACAGTGCAAGTACAAGGTAGACAATTTATGGGTATTAGATTTAGTAATTCTAATTTAACTGGGTATATACAAACAGATTCACGGCGTAGACAACTTAGTTTTCACTATACATTATATGATGGACATGCTGGTATTTGAGTACCTAAACCCACTAATGCTACAGGTAGAATTTTCGGTTTAGTTGGTTCACGTGGGGAATTAATATTAGCTAATAATCGAACAGCATTAGTATCTCGTACTGGTAATACTTTTTTTGTAAGAGGTGGTATTAATAGTACTCATAATTAAAAATTTAAATTTAAAATAATTAAAAGTGTAACTAATATTTAAAACAAAAAAAATGACTAATTTAACTCGAAGTAAATTTCAAGCACATCCTTTTCACTTAGTATCACCTTCACTTTGACCTTTAAATACAAGTTTGTGTTTATTAGCAACTACTTTTAGTGCAGTATTAAGTTTTCATGGTTTTACAAAAGGTGTTAATTTATTAACTGTAGCTCTTATAAGTGTTGTTTATTCTATGTCTTTATGATTTAGAGATGTTATATCAGAAGGTACTTATTTAGGAAATCATACATTAGCAGTACAACGTGGTTTAAGTATGGGAGTAGGTTTATTTATAGTTTCGGAAGCATTATTTTTTCTTGCTATATTCTGAGCCTTTTTCCATAGTGCTCTATCACCTACTATAGAATTAGGAGCAAAATGACCACCTATGGGTATACAAGCAATTAATCCATTCGAATTACCTTTACTTAATACAATAATTTTGTTATCATCTGGTGTTACTGTTACTTATGCACACCATTCTTTGATACAAGGTAATAGAAATGGAGCATTATATGGCTTGATTTATACAATAATATTAGCTATAATATTTACAGTATTACAAGGTATAGAGTATACAGTATCATCATTTACTATATCTGATGGTACTTATACATCTTGTTTTTACTTTGGTACTGGTTTCCATGGGTTACATGTTATGATAGGTACTGCTTTTTTAGCAGTAGGTTTATGGCGTTTATTAGCTTATCATTTAACTGAAAATCATCATTTAGGTTTTGAATCAGCAATATTATATTGACATTTTGTAGATGTAGTATGATTATTTTTATATATTTCTGTTTATTATTGAGGATCATAAATTATAATAAATGCAGTCTTTAAAGTTAATATTAAAATTAAATTTATTTATTATTCTTATAATAATATATATATATATATACATTTATAAATAAATAAAACATTATAAGTAACTATATGATAAATAATACCCATAAGATTATTAATAAATATATTTCTAATTATTTTTATAATAAAATATATATATATATACATTTATAAATAAATAAAACATTATAAGTAACTATATGATAAATAATACCCATAAGATTATTAATAAATATATTTCTAATTATTTTTTTAATAATAGTATTACTACAAATTATGATACTCCTGAGCCTTGAGGATTATTTTTCCAAGATAATGCTACACCACAAATGGAAGCATTAGAAGAGTTGCATAATAATATAATGTTTTATTTAGCAATAATAATGTTTGCTGTAACCTGAATATTTGCATCTATAGTAATAAATTACACTAATTCTCGTATATCTAATAAATATATGAATCATGGTACATTAGTAGAATTAATATGAACTATTACACCTGCTTTAATTTTAATTTTAATAGCTTTTCCTTCCTTTAAATTATTATATTTAATGGATGAAGTTATAGATCCATCATTAGTTATATACGGTGAAGGTCATCAATGATATTGAAGTTATCAATATCCAGATTTTACTAATGATGATGATGAATTCGTAGAATATGACTCTTATATAATACCTGAAAATGATTTAGAAATAGGAAAGCTTAGAATGTTAGAAGTAGATAATCGTGTAATAATTCCAGAATTAACACATACACGTTTTGTAGTAGGAGCAGCAGATGTAATACATTCATATGCATGTCCTGCTTTAGGGATAAAATGTGATGCTTATCCTGGAAGACTAAATCAATCATCAGTCTATTTAAATAGAGAAGGTACTTATTTTGGTCAATGTTCAGAAATATGTGGAATATTACATAGTTCTATGCCTATAGCTATACAATCAGTTAAATTAAGTAAATTCTTATATTGATTATATGATCAATTAGGATCGTAATTTACTATATATGTATAAAAATATAAAAAAAGTAGATTACAAGCTTTTTTGTTTAAAACAAAAAGTTAATAATCACATATGTACACTATAATATTTATAAATTTAATTAATAAACATGTTAAATATACAATCTTTAATCGCAATTATAGAAGTTATAATTGTAATAGTACCAGCATTATTAACAGTAGCCTTTGTAACAATAGCAGAAAGAAAAACTATGGCAAGTATGCAACGTAGATTAGGTCCTAATATTGTAGGATATTGAGGTACTCTTCAAGCATTTGCTGATGCTCTTAAATTGTTATTAAAAGAATATGTAGGACCTACACAAGCTAATTTAATTTTATTTTTTTTAGGACCAATAATAACTTTAATATTTTCATTATTAGGTTATGCAGTAATACCTTATGGACCAGGTCTTACTATAGCTGATTTAAATTTAGGTATATTATATATGCTAGCTGTTTCTTCTTTATCTACTTATGGTATATTATTAGCAGGTTGATCGGCTAATTCAAAATATGCTTTTTTAGGTTCATTGAGAAGTACTGCTCAATTAATTAGCTATGAATTAATTTTAAGTTCTGCTATACTATTAGTTGTTTTATTAACAGGTAATTTAAATATGACTATTAATATTGAAGCACAAAAAATAATTTTTTTTGCTATACCCTTATTACCTATATTCATTATATTTTTTATAGGATGTATAGCAGAAACAAATAGAGCTCCATTTGATTTAGCTGAAGCTGAATCTGAATTAGTTAGTGGTTTTATGACAGAACACTCAGCTGTAATATTTGTATTTTTCTTTTTAGCTGAATATGCTAGTATTGTTTTAATATGTATATTTACTAGTATTTTATTTTTAGGAGGTTATTTAAGTATATTTTCATTAGATTTTTTATTAAATATAATTTATATTTTTAATTTAAATATAAATATATTTAATATTTTAATTAATGAAACTAATGTTAACTTTTTTAACCTATTAATTGACGGTCTAGTTTCTAGTTTAATGTTAGGATTAAAATCTAGTTTATTAATTTTTGTTTTTATTTGAGCTAGAGCTTCTTTACCTAGAATCCGTTTTGATCAATTAATGTCTTATTGTTGAACTGTATTATTACCTATTATTATTGCATTTATAATATTAATGCCTTGTGTAATTTACAGTTTGTGCTTAGTTCCTACAAATTTTTATTTAATTTAATTTAAGTATAATGAACCGATTTATAACCCATTTAGGGTATTGATATATTTATGAAATTATTATTATATTTATAAAGATATGCCTCAATTAATACCATTTTTTTTTGTGAATCAAGTAATATTTAATTTTGCTTTACTTACATTAATTATATATATGTTTACTAAATATATGTTACCAAGATTTGTACGTTTATTTAAAGCCCGTTTACATTTAAATAATATGTAAGATATTAAATTTAACTTGATTCTTAGTTAAATTATATTTATTTTATAATTTAAAAGGAGTAAGTAGTAAATGGTTTGCCATTGGACTGCAAATCCTTATGAAGGGGTTCGATTCCTCCTTATTCCTTGTTTAATTAAAATTATATTAAATATAATTTTAAAATTTCATTATAGTCATTAATTAATCTATAATATATATAATGAAATTTTCACTAATATTATTTTTAATAGGGATTTTAGGTTTTGTTTTAAACAGAAAAAATATAATATTAATGCTTATTTCAATTGAAATTATGCTATTATCTATAACACTTTTAATATTGATAAGTTCATTAAGCTTTGATGATATATTAGGTCAAACTTTTTCTGTATATATAATAGCTATAGCTGGAGCAGAATCTGCTATAGGTTTAGGTATATTAATAGCTTTTTATAGATTAAGAGGTAGTATAGCAATAGAATATAAATAATGTATTTAGCTTTAATAGTATTACCAATATTAGGTTCAATAGTATCCGGCTTTTTTGGAAGAAAAATTGGAGTTAGCGGATCTCAATTAATAACATGTACTTGTGTAATAATAACAACATTTTTATCTATAATAGCTTTTATAGAAGTAGGTTTAAATAATATACCTGTTACAATAAATCTTTTTAGATGAGTAGATGCAGAAACTCTTAATATATTATGAGGATTTAATTTTGATTCATTAACAGTTTCTATGTTAATACCTGTATTAATAGTATCTTCTTTAGTACACGTATATTCTGTAGGATATATGAGTCATGATCCACATAATCAAAGATTTTTTAGTTATTTAAGTTTATTTACATTTATGATGATTATACTTGTAACTGCTAATAATTTTTTATTAATGTTTGTCGGTTGAGAAGGTGTAGGAATATGTTCTTATCTTTTAGTAAGTTTTTGATTTACTAGAATAGCAGCGAATCAAAGTTCTATGGCCGCATTTTTGATGAATAGAGTAGGTGATTGTTTTTTAACAATAGGTATATTTGCTATATTATGATCGTTTGGAAATATAGATTATTATACAGTATTCTCTTTATCTCCTTTTTTTAATCATAATATTATTACTATAATTGGTATATGTTTATTAATAGGTGCTATGGCTAAAAGTTCTCAAATAGGTTTACATCTTTGATTACCTATGGCTATGGAAGGTCCTACACCAGTTTCTGCATTAATACATGCAGCTACTATGGTAACTGCAGGTGTATATTTACTAATGCGTACATCACCTATAATAGAATATAGTTCTACTGTTTTATTACTTTGTTTATGAACAGGTGCTATTACTACAGTGTTTAGTTCACTTATAGGTTTATTTCAACAAGATATAAAAAAAGTTATAGCCTATTCTACTATGAGTCAATTAGGTATGATGGTAATAGCTATAGGTTTATCTTCTTATAATATAGCATTATTTCATTTAGTTAATCATGCTTTTTATAAAGGTTTACTTTTTTTAGGTGCAGGTGCAGTTATACATGCAGTTGCTGACAATCAAGATTTTAGAAAGTACGGTGGATTAATAGTCTATTTACCATTAACATATTCAGTTATGTTAATAGCTTCTCTTAGTTTAGTAGCCATACCTTTTATGACAGGATTTTATTCAAAAGATTTTATACTTGAATCAGCCTATGGTCAATATTATTTATCTAGTATAATAGTTTATTTTATAGCTACTATAGGTGCAATATTTACTACATTATATTCTGTTAAGGTTTTATACTTAACCTTTTTAACTAATCCTAATGGATCTTTAATAAATTATAAACAAGGTAATGCTGCTCATGAAGGCGATATTTTTATGAGTATGCCTTTAATAATACTAGCAATATTTTCTATATTTTTTGGTTATCTAACCAAAGACATATTTATAGGATTAGGTTCTGGATTTTTCTCAGATAATAGTATATTTATTCATCCTTTACATGAAATTATGTTAGATACTGAATTTGCAGTACCTATTTTATTTAAATTACTACCTTTATTTTTCACTATAACATTAAGTTTAATATCAATATTATTTACAGAATTTTATCCTAAATTACTTATTAAATTTAAGTTATCTAATATTGGTTACAATATATTCAGTTTTTTTAATCAGAGATTTTTAATAGAACTTTTTTATAATAGATATATTTCCAGTATTATACTTAAGTTAGGAGGCCAAACTACAAAAGTAATGGATAAAGGTTCAATTGAGCTTTTCGGACCTTATGGTTTAGAAAAAAGATTAACAAACTTAAGTAAATTTATAGGTAATTTAAGTACAGGTATTGTGACTTCATATGCTTTATATATTTTGATAGGTTTAATATTTTATATATCTATATTATATTATGGTATAAGACCTGATATTTATTTAGATTTATTATTAATAATATTTGGCTTTATGCATTTAAAACAAATTAATAAAATAATATAAATTAAAAAAAGTAGATTATTGAATTTAAATAAACTAAAAATTAAGATTAATAAAAAGAAAACATATAAATATAAATATAAATATAAATGAGAATATTTAAAAGCCATCCCTTATTAAAAATAATAAATTCTTATGTAATAGATTCACCCACACCTTCCAATATAAGTTATCTGTGAAATTTTGGTTCATTATTAGGATTATGTTTAGTAATACAAATAATAACAGGTGTAACATTAGGTATGCATTATACACCTAATGTTTTAGGAGCATTTGATTCAGTAGAACACATAATGAGAGATGTAAATAATGGATGATTAATACGTTATTTGCATTCAAACACTGCTTCAGCTTTTTTTTTCTTAGTATATTTACACATAGGTAGAGGATTATATTATGGATCATATAGAACACCAAGAACATTAGTATGAATAATTGGAACTATTATATTTATATTAATGATGGCTACAGCTTTTTTAGGTTATGTATTGCCTTATGGTCAAATGTCTTTATGAGGTGCAACTGTTATCACTAATTTAATGAGTGCAATACCTTGAGTAGGACAAGATATAGTAGAATTTATCTGAGGAGGATTTAGTGTTAATAATGCCACTTTAAACAGATTTTTTTCTTTACACTTTGTTTTACCTTTTGTTTTAGCAGCTTTAGCTGCAATGCATTTAATTGTATTACATGATTCATCAGGATCTGGTAATCCTTTAGGTATATCAGCTAATTCTGATAGATTACCTTTTGCGCCATACTTTTTATTTAAAGATTTAATTACAATATTTATATTTATAATAATTTTATCAATATTTGTATTTTTTATGCCTAATGTTCTAGGTGATAGTGAAAATTATGTTATGGCTAATCCTATGCAAACACCACCTGCAATAGTACCAGAATGATACTTATTACCATTTTATGCTATATTGAGATCCATACCTAATAAACTTCTAGGTGTTATAGCAATGTTTTCTGCTATATTAGCATTATTATCAATGCCATTTACTGATTTATCTAAATTAAGAGGTATACAATTTAAACCTTTAAGTAAAATAGCCTTTTTTGTGTTTGTGGCTAATTTTTTAATTTTAATGCAATTAGGAGCTAAACATGTAGAATCACCATTTATAGAACTAGGTCAAATATCTACTGCTTTATATTTTGCACATTTTTTAATAATTGTACCTACTACTACGTTGGTGGAAAATAGTTTAACAGATTTAGCTACAAATGAAAACATTAATAAAATTACATTATAAGCTAAAATTATAACTTTTAAATTCTCATTATTGCTTTACTTTCAGATTTACATTTAATATTCTGATAATATATATGACAAGTTTAACATTTTTTTTTATTTTTATACCTATATTAGCACTAATATTATTAATAATTAATATAATACTATCACCTCATAATCCTTATCAAGAAAAAAATAGTGCATTTGAATGTGGATTTCATTCATTTTTAGGTCAAAATAGAACACAATTTAATATTTCCTTTTTTATATTTGCATTATTATTCCTACTATTTGATTTAGAAATTCTATTAATATATCCCTATATAGTAAGTGCATATTCTAATGGTATATATGGTTTAATAATTATGTTAATATTCTTTTTTATATTAACACTAGGTTTTGTATTTGAACTAGGTAAAAATGCATTAAAAATAGATAGTAGACAAATAGATAGCTTTCAAATAAAAAATTGAAAACAAATAGTTTTTATAAATAATTAGTAATATAATCTAAAAAATATATATTTTTTTACAATAAAATATAACCGAAAACGGTATTTCCTGTATTCCACATACAGAATAAGGAATATGATATTTCTTAGTATATATTACTATATATTAAGGCAAGTATAAAAAGAAACTATTATGAATAAATTGCTATAAACCAAAGTTTAATTAAACTAAACTAAACTAAGAGAAATCTTGTAATAAACAAAGTGAACTGAAATATCTAAGTAACTTTAGGAAAATAAATCAAACGAGATTCGAGCCTTGAAAAGGCTTGAACAGCTTTTAAGTAAAATGGTGTATCTGTTTGAATAAAGGGGAACCTTCCTCTAAAGCTAAATATGGTATTATAAGCAATAGTGAATAGTAACCGTGAGGGAATTTATTTAATAGTAGTTTTATAAGCAGCTTAAGTAAAATTTAAATAAATAATAAAAGCGTACCTTTTGCATAATGGGTCAGCAAGTTAATATTAGATGCAAGCAGTAAAAAACTGCCTAGACAAAGCGATTATGAAATAATGAATAAGTATCTAAAATTAGACCCGAAGACTAGTGATCTTACTATTATCAGGATTATAAAAGTCCGAACGGGTTATCGTTGTATAGATATCCGAAGAATAATAGTAAGTAAGTGAAAGACAAAACTGACTAGTTTAGCTGGTTTTCCGCGAAACCTATATAAGTAGGTAATTTAATTAATATCTTAGCAGGTACAGAACTGTGATCTCGAACAATTTGGTATATTTTGTATACATCGGGGGATCGTGAAGATTTTATCGGAGAGTATTTGCACTCGAAAGGGTTAAGATAAATATTAAATAATCGGACATAGGACGATAAGGTGGTGAATAAATTTTTTATTTACCCGGTAAATATATGTTATTTATCTGGTGTATATACTGCCTTTGTAGAAGTGAACCTTCTGCAATAAACCATCAAATTGATCGGGAAAGCCTTAAAGCCATTTCAACCAAACGAAAATGGTAACATATTTCGTGGCACAGGTAATGACTCGTGGTATGGTAAAATCGAAATGGATAATATATTAATAGATGAGTAATTATGATTTAAGACAAAGTGTAAACTAAAAACACTATCACTGTATATAGAGTTCTAAAGAATAGACATGGTTCATTTAACTTTCCTTTGTCAAATTGTAATACTTAATCTAAATAATATATAAATAGGTTATCCGCAGCCAAGCACCTACGGGTGTGCAGTTCATCGACTAGATGTTGGTTGGCGCAAGCTTAAAATATAGTCAAGCCTCATCCTAAAGGATGCAATGGCGACAAATTAAATCTTTTCTTTTAATATTTAGACTTTCTTTACTTTAAAGTAATGACATAAAATGATGTAAGTCAATACCCGTTAGCTTAGAGGCAAAGTACAACATAGAAAGGTACTCGGGCTTTAACGGGCTTGCAATCCAACCTAAAGAAAAAAAAATTGAATGTATCATTTTTAAAGTCTTTATATTCCAATTTTTCTTTTAATTAAAGCAACTAAAACAAACTTTCTATCTAATAATTCAAACAACGATACAAATACAAAATGTATCAGTCCTATTAAATCATATAATAATGCTTTAGAGTCAAAAAAATTAATTATTGATGAGAATAAACACAAATCTGGTGTATATTTATGAAGAAACAATGTAAATAATCTTATTTATGTAGGCAGCGCTGTTAATCTAGCTGTTAGATTAGCTAAGTATTATCATAAAAGTGAATTAAATAAGGGTGTCAAACCCAGACCTATTCACGCTGCTCTTTTAAAATACGGTCATAGTAATTTTAATCTAGAGATATTAGAATATTGTTCAAAAGATAGTTTAATAGTTAAAGAAAATTATTATTTTAGATTATTAACTCCTGAATATAATATTTTAAAATATGCTTATAATCTTAAAGGTTATAAACACTCAGCTGAAACTATCGCAAAATAAAAGTAGTATCATATGAGCATAAACTTCTTTTATCTATAATTCATAAAAATAAAATTGTGAGTGATGAAACCAGAAAAAAACTTTTAGTAACGACAAATAATCCTCTTTTACAAGAGAAATTATAAAGATTGAGACACTTGGGTATCAAACGTAGCGGTGTTTCAGTTACTAATAGTGATACAGGAAAAGTAACAGAATTTACTAATAAAACAGAGGCTTGCTTGTAAATTTCTAAATGTTACTAGACAAGCTATACATAATGCCTTAATTAGAAAAACGCCTATAAAGGATGTGTATTATACATCAAAAAATAAGAAAAGAATTTAATTTTGTTTCAAATCGAAACAAGGCTTAGGCCTGTTGTCTAAAAGGATTGTTTACAGTTGTAAACATTTCAGGGAGAAACTGTGTATGTCTAAAGGGAAACAGCCCTAAACAAGAGTTAATAAGGTTCCAAAATTATTGTTAAGTGAAATAAAGGATGTTCCTTCAAATACAATCAGGAAATAGGCTTAGAAGCGGCCATTTTTTAATGACCTCGTAACAGAGCACTGATTTATATAATAGAAGATCACACCGAAAATTTAACGGATCTAAACAATATACCGAAACCTTGTCCATATATATTAATATATGTTTATATATATGGGGTAGCGGAACATTGAATAAATCTTAGACCTATCCCTTGCGGGGATAAGAATTAGATAATTCAAGTGATAATGCTGATATGAGTAACGAAAAAGAAATTAATAATTGCTCGCCTAAAGCTTATGGTATTTAATAAAATTAACGGCCTCTAAGAAAAAGTTAAAACAAATTTCGATGAGTAAATTTAAAAGTCGACAAAACCAAGCCAAGGTGGGCTTGGTTCTGGAAAATAGATTAAAAATAAAATAAAAAACCGTACCTAAATACTACCACAAGTAAGCTAGTAGAGAATACGAAGGCGTTTGAGTAATCAATCATTAAGGAACTCGGCAAATTAACTCACGTAACTTCGGGATAAGGTGGGCCATTTTTATTTTATAATTAATTTAAAAAGAGGAAGCATAAAATAGTGTTGTACGACTGTTTAATTAAAACAAAGCACTCTGCTAAGATACTAATCGATATATTGAGTGTGATGTCTGCCCTGTGTCGGCTGGGTAACGAATTTGTTTAACTATTACAAGTTAGACTTTGAAGGAAACCCCGATAAACGGCGGCCTTACCTATAAGGGTCCTAAGGTAGCGGAATACCCTGGCCGTTAAATGCGGTCTTGCATGAATGATGTAACGATACAACAGCTGTCTTGATGATTGGCTCAGTGAAATTGGAATAACTGTGCAGATACAGTTTACCTCTAGATAGACGAAAAGACCCTATGCAGCTTTACTGTTACTAATTTAATCTATAATATAAGAATTTCCAGTGTATAAGGTTGTTGATTGTAGAACTTTTAATTTATATAAATAATTATTTATTAAAGTAATAGATTATATAAATTATCTATAATTCTATTTTAAAAACACAGATGAGACACCTTTATTTACTTTATTATGGTTTTTTGATTGGAAGGCAGTTTATGCGGGGCACAGATCCCATAAAAAGTACCTGGGTATATCCAAAATTCTAATTGTAAAATTGCATGTTTTATTCTGCAAGTTAAAGTGATAATTCACTTTTTACTTTTAGTTTGTTATTAATTATTCATGAATAATTATTCAGTTACTATTGTATTAAATACGATTTTATATTTTATTTAAGTAAGATTTTAACTATATGGTGAATAGATGTAAAAAAAAATTATTAATTAATTAATGATTTTTAATTGTACAAAAAGTACTTACTTTTTTATGATGCTTAATATTACTTTAAAAGTTTAATGGCTTAATCTTGCTTTACTGTCAGACCTACAAGTCTATCAGTCGCGTAAGCGGGGCATATGATCGCAAGATACGGAAAGGAAAGGTCTTGGATTTTTGAAAAAGTTACGCTAGGGATTAAAAAATAAGTCCCCCAATTATTAAAAAATATTGGTAATTATCTGGGTAAATTTCAAAAAAAACTTCACGATTACCGTGAAGTTAATTTGAAGCGAAACTTATTATTTTATAAGAACGTTCAACGACTAAAAGATTAATCTTAATCTTATTTCTTAATAATCCAGCATTTATTGTAAAATTTAAATTGTATAATATTTACATACTTTAGTTAAATATAAATTGTATAATAAATATGTTAGAATTATTTAAATTAAATTATAATAAAAAAACTGAAAATAAAAAAATCAAATCTCGTGTCAGCAATAAAAAACATGATAAACATCATCCTTCTACAATTAGAGAATGAAATAATAGTATATACGTATATAATAAAAATGCAATTAATTTAATACCTCAAAGTACAGTATTGGCTATTAAATTAATAAAAAGTTATTTTAATCTTTATAATTATAAACTTGAACGTGAAATAAGAACAAATAGATTACTACTTAGATTAAGAAGACTTTCATCACATAAAATTTATGTAAGTAATGGTGAATTTAAACACACAAATGATAAAGTAATAATTACTATATACATATATAATAGACAAAAATTTAATTTTGATAAAAAACTTATAAAAAGTTTTTTTAGTTATTGATTAAATCAAGATTTATTAATTAAAAGATGAGATAATTTATTCAAAAGACGGCAATCCGTCGAGGATGGGGCTTTAGATAAATTAAACAAAAAAAAATATGTATTAATACATACATTAGATTCACAAAATTATAAAAATTTATCTAAATATCTAACTATATTTTATAAAAAGCTATTAAAAAAATCTTTAGATAAATTTTTTTTATATCGTTGTAATCAACAACTTATTACTATAAATGAATATAAATTTAATTATAATTTTTTACAATTTTTGAAAAAATATTTAGAAAAAATATTTAACAAAAATGTGGAATTTAATTTAGTAAATTTAAAACGTTTTTTTCTTAATAGTGATATATTATCAGAATCTATAATTTTAAAAATAAGAAAAAATAGAAGAAAAATATTAAAATTTTTAAATACTTTAAAAAGAAAAGTAAAAGTACGTAATAAAAAAAATTATTTTTATCAACCAATTATAAATAACAAATTATTAGAAGAACTAGTTTTAAGAGATATAAAATACAAACATATAACAGGTTTTAGAATAGAGGCAAGTGGTAGATTAACTAGACGTTATACGGCTTCAAGATCTATATCTAAATTAAGATATAAAGGTAATTTATTAAATATAGATTCTTCTTATAAGGGATTATCTTCTTTATTATTAAGAAATAATAATAAATCAAATTTACAATTTACTAAATTAAACTCTAAAACACGTATAGGTTCCTTTGGAATAAAAGGTTGATTAAGTGGTAATTAAAAACCATAAGGATAAAGTTGCTTTTATTAAAATTTTATAATAAATGATGAAATAGTCTGAACCATATTGAAAAATATGGAAATAAATAATATATTTATGTTAACAAAATTTGAACAGGCTAATGTGCGCAAGAGAGTACAAATTGAGTGCGCGGTTTGGCACCTCGATGTCGGCTTAGCTCATCCACATGAACGCAGGAATCATGAAGGGTTCGACTGTTCGTCGATTAAAGAGCTACACGAGCTGGGTTTAATACGTCGTGAGACAGTATGGTTTCTATCTTCTAGAGGAAATTAGAGTAAAATAAAGACAGCCCCCTTGTACGAAAGGAATTGGGTATATTGACCTATGGTTTACCTGTTGTTTATATATTTATAAATGTATACTTTCACTAAAGATATATATACCATATAGGCATGGCAGGAAAGCTACGTCAATTAAAGATAAGTGCTGAATGCATATAAGCACGAAACACACTTTACTATACTCTTATATACGTAGTAAAACACTACGAAATTACTTTTATGTAATATATTAGGCTTTAGTTATAATGAATTTAATTTTTTTAGATATAAAGTACTAATTTTATAATTTACTAAATATCACTTTTATCTCAACTTCTCTTGCTGGCAGTTATTACGTAGAAGCAATATATAAGGCCTGGTTAGCATAAAAGTAATGCTACCGTTTTGTAATCGGTGGAAGTAAGTGCAATACTTACACTAGGCTAAGACCCAGTGGTCAAGTTTGGTTAAGACTTAACATTTTCACTGTTGAAACGGGAGTTCAAATCTCTCCTGGGTTAAAGAAATTAGCTCAGTGGTAGAGCAATCGTTTTACACGCGATGGGTCAGGTGTTCGATCCACCTATTTCTTATTAATATTATATATTAAGAAATGCGGGTTGATGTAATAGTTAACATGTTTGGCTCATGACCAAAATATTGAGGTGCAAATCCTCCATCCGCACTTTATTAACAAAAAGGCTATAGCTTAATAGGTAAAGCCAGCTGCTCATGATAGCTTAGATGAGTGTTCGAATCATTTTGGCCTTAATCCGAGTGCTGGAATAGGTAGACAGGGCAAATTTAAGCTTTGCTGATGTATATCATGTGGGTTCAAATCCCTCCTCGGATAAGTTGTAATTATATCTATATAAAATACTTACAAAAA
>Ga0193734_1000004_pt1 | contig 32774 bp, 51 predicted proteins | sample U1m1metaG_FD_145079 | JGI IMG/M metagenome (GOLD analysis project Ga0193734, IMG submission 145079) | Soil microbial communities from a riparian zone of the East river system, Colorado, United States - U1m1 | ecosystem: Environmental > Terrestrial > Soil > Riparian zone | place: USA: East River... | reverse complement strand
CCGGCACCAGTGCCCCCCAGTCCGGGTGCACGTGCTCGTTCATGGGGGAGGCGTCGGTGGCCACCACCAACGCGCCCACACTCAGCGCCTCGGTGATGTAGTGCCCCCACCCCTCGGCGCGCGAGGGACAGACGTGGATGCTGGCGCGGTTCATCTCGAAGCGCAGTTCCTCGTCGGAGATCCGCCCGAGCACGCGCACGTAGTCCGGCACGTGCAGCGGCACGGCTGAGATGATGGTGAGCGGCGGTAGGGTCGGATCTAGGCGCCACGCCTCGATCACCCGGTCCGTGTTCTTGAAGTCCGAATGCCCGCGTAGGTGCAGCGCGGTGGCTTCGCGCGCCACGGCCGGGTCGTACAGGTCCCGGGAGAGGAAGCCGGTCAGCGTCGCGTTGCGCATGCGCAGGCGTTGGTAGACCGCGTAGGACTCCTGCGACTTCGCCCAGAGTTGCGTCAGCTTCGACAGGTCACGGGCCCACCCGTTCTGAAACCACTCCAGGTTGAACACGCCCACCGTTTTGCGTGCGTACCTGGCCAGCCTCGGCGCCCACAGCTCTAGGAAGATGGCCACATCGCAGCGGGCCATGGCCGGCGCGCGCCAGTCCACGCGCGCCACCTGGTGGCCGGCGCCGGCCAGCATCGCCTCCAGCAGCTCCATGTCCGCCGTGAGGCCCACGCCGTTGTCCCGGCTCACCAGATTGACGGTGAGCCGCCGGCCAGCGGTGGGAGCCGTCACGGCACTACTTCTCCAGCTTCTTGACCGTGGATCCGGGGTGGCGCGCCGCGAAGTTGTTCGCCTGCACGCTGGACGCCTTCACCACCTTGATGCCGGTGGGAAGCGTGACCTCCCACCGCTCCCGCTTCGAACCGCAGTTGCACATGTTTTAGACCTCCAGCGCTCGGGACAGCTCCTGAGCCATCATCTCAGCGTCGCTCGCCAGTGCGGCAGTCAGCTCCCCGCGCGCCTGCTCGGCCGCCGTCCTCTTCGCGTTCTCCTCTTCGATCACGCCGTACGCGGTCCGGAAGATCTCCGCATAGTCCGGTACGCGGGTCGGGTCGTCGGCGTCCGGGCCGAGCGCGGCGGTCAGCGCCACCTGGCGCCCGTGACTAAAGCCGAAGGTGATCACCGGGAAGCCCGGCTCGCTCATGGCGCGCGGACCCTTCTTCAGCGCCAGCACCTCGATCAGCGCGAGGCCGGCGGCCGTCTCCTCCCAGCCCCCCGACACCTTCCGACGCGAGAGGATCTCCATCGTGGTGTCGTCCAGATCCGGATCGATCGGACCGCAGACCAGCAGCCCCCACTCGTCCTCGCTGGCCAGCACGCGCGCGACCTCGGTCATACCGTCGTGGTGCTGGCGCATCGCGTGCGCACCCAGGCCTACCTCGGTGGGGTGGCGGCCGCCCGCCGTGATCCGCCCGGCGTACACGGCCCCCCGGTCCGTCTCCGTACGGTGGGTGTGGAAGTCCTGGTAGCCGTTGCCGGGGTCGCGCGGCGCCAGTACGCAGGAATCCTTGAACCCCTCGTGACAGGTTCCCCACGTGGCGATGTGCCCGTACGCGATTGGCGGCGTGGCGCTGAAGTCGTACGTGATCGGCGTCGGGCCGGTGATCGCCACGGGCGGAGTGAAGGCCGCGAACGGGATCACGCGCTCGGCGCCCATGCTGGCGATCAGCGCGGCATCCGCCGGGTTGTCGGCGCCCGGGTCGGCGGTGGCGCTGGCGTCGAACGGACAGTCCGGCCAGTCCTCGAAGACGTCCTGGATCTGCGAGTACAGCTCACAGATGCGCCCCTTCACGGCGTCCTTGTCCGCGTCCAGGATGTCGGTGGCATCCACGCCGCGCCCGCCAGCGGTGGCCGCAACGCCGCGCGGGACGGTCTTAAGGTCCCCGTCGATCAGGTCGGCGAATCCCAGCTTGTAGTCCCCGCGCTTCGTACCGTCCCCGTCCACCCAGAGGAACGCGCGTCCGGCGGCAGCCTTGTCGACGTTGCCGTCCTTGTCGGAGTGGGCGTCGAAGATGCGCCCGGCGGCGGCGGGACCGTCCCAGGCCATCTCACGGTCGGCTACCGGCAGATCTGTGGCGCCGGACAGCGACGCGACCAGGGCTGGCGCGTCCTCGTACGTCAGCTCGATGGTGTGGTTCGTCTCCACGAAGGCGGGGATGGCTACGAGCGTGGCCGAGCGGATGCGACCTTTCGTGATCAGCAGTTCCATCTCCGCGTCGGGGTCCTCGAAGTCGCCCATGCTGACGGGAGTGTCGGTTCCGGTGAGCACCGGCTCGGCCTCGAAGTCGTCTAGGTCCACGGAGAACCCGAGAACGCCTTCCTGGATCAGCTTCGTGGCCTCGGCGATGTTCTCGGCGAGGCGCGGCATCGTGTCCCGGTTCGCCTCGAAGAGGTGGCCGTTGAGCCAGATCTCTCCGGGCGTGCTCATGTCCACACTGTCGATCGCGCCGATGGTGACGGCGCCGTCGTGGCCGCCCACGTCGCTACCGGCGTACCGGGCTGGCATCGGACACGGGGCGGCGGTGAGCGCGCCCTCGGCCATGCGGCGCTGATCTCCGGTGGACGCGTCCACCGGACAGGCCAGCGCGCGGAAGTTGGTAACCATGTTCATCTCCCTACTTGAGCTGTCGGTGGGACAGGTCTACATTCTCCCCAGGCTCCAGCAGCAGGGAGGTACAGCGGCACTGAATGACGTTGGCCGCGCTACCCGTCGGATCTCCGGGGGTCATGAGCGCCTCACCGCCCACCATGAACGGCGTGGAGATCGGCACCCGCTGGAGATCAGCGAGCACGTGTGCCGGGCGCGTCCGGAGATCGATGGTGGAAAGCCACATTTTCTCCATCGACACGTCCGTCTCGTCATCAAACGCCACGAAGGCGTCCTGACGGGAGCCGTTGAGCGCGCCGAGGGTCTCCGTCCGGGCGATCACGACGGCACGGTTCGGCCAGCGCTCGCTATCGGTCAGTGAGAGTACTTCGTCCACCCGGTCGGTGATCTCCGGGATGGATTCCCCCAGCGTCACCCCGGCGGCTATCTGGCCGCTCACGAGATCGAAGGTCTCGCCGGGAATGCCCACCAGTCGGTTGCGCACGCCGGCCAGGTAGCTGGCCACGGCCGGACGCTCCCGCCAGGTGAAATCCGACCCGAAGAGTCCCCGGTACGCGGCGTCCATCACCGGGATCACGCCCTGGGTGATGATGTCGGTGACGTGCCTCTCCCACGCTGGCGCCTGCGCGAATATGGCGTCCGGATCCGGGATCCGGCCGCCGAGCACTCGCCGCGCGGTGACGATCAGCCAGCTCGACAGCGCATCCCACACGATCGCGTAGATGTCGCGTTCGGCGGCGGATGCGGCCAGCAGGGCTGAGAGGCGGCGAGGGAGCCAGGGATCCTGGCCTTCGCCATCCCACGCCGGCCCGGTCACCGTGGCGCCCCCGCCATGAGCGCGGCCAGTCCGTAGGACAGCAGATCGTCACTGTGCGCCAGCCCGCGCGTGAGTAGCTCGGTGCAGTACCCATGCAGGAACCGACGCAGATCATCGGCAGGGAGATCCATCGCGGCGGCCACGTCGGGGAGCTGGGACCAGGCGCCGACCAGCTCTTTGTCCGCGCGATCCGGGGTGATCGGGCCAACTCGACTGTGCAGGTCGTACCGCGCCACGGTGGCCCACCGCTGCCGCCGCTCGCCCGGAGTGGTCAGCCTGCCGCCGGCAAGCTCCATCGCGCGCAGCACCTGACTGCGAACGAGCGCGAACCGCAGGCGCTCGGCGGCGGCGCTACCCGGTGGCGGTTCGGCAGGCGGAGCGTTGTCGGGTACCGGAGGCGGCGGTGGCGCTGGGATCGCGGGCTGCTCGGCCACGGGCGCTGGGGCCACGGGCGCGGTGATGCCGATCGCGGCACGCACTCCGGGATCTGACAGCAGGGTGGGATCTTTCGCCACCGCGCGAAAGAGGAGCATCTTCAGACGCTCGGCTTCATCGGGCATCTGTCCGGGGGTGAAGGCGCCGGACTTCACGGTCTCCTCGTCCGTCAACATGAACCGGTCCGACAGCTCCAGCGCCTCGGTGAGCCGGTTCGGGCGCACGGCCAGCGGCGCCACGTCGAAGGCGTACGCGTAGCGCTCGGGGTCCTGGACCCCGGCGCGCTCCAGTGCCGGGCGCAGAAAGCCGCGCGTCAGGGTGTCGGCAATCGTGGCCAGGTAGGGCTTGATTCGTTTGATGCCCTCCTCGCCCACCGCCCACGCGCTCCAGTGGTTGGACTCGCCGAGGCCGACCAGCAGCTCCAGCGGGATCTCGAAGGCCGATCCCACCCGCTGGATGGCCTTCTCCTTCAGCGGGATGATCTGGTCCGACAGATCAGACCAGAAGGTGGTGGGCTTGAACTTGTCCAGGTGCTCAACGAGGTGATCGGGCACCGTCGCCATGATCGGCACCATGGCGCTGGCCCGGCTCTGGTCCTGGATGTTCGCGGCGGCGGCGCGCTGGAGCAGCGCCATGAACCCGGTCGTCCCCTCAGGGTCGCCTTCACCGCGCGGGAAGTCGATGCCCTCAGGCAGGAACCAGACGCCAGCGCCGGTGAGACGCGACTCCAGCTCGGCGAACTCCCGCTTCGTCAGCAGCTCGATCTCCCGGAGGGGCGGGATCGCCGAGCGCGTGGGGGAGTCGGACTGCTCGATCGCGTTCGGGTGAGGGCGCCACGCGCGCATGAGCAGGTCCGCGCCGTCGGTGAGCGTGAGCACGCCGCCGCCGACCTGCATGGGGCGGTTGACGCTGATATCCGCACCGGTCCGGCGGATCTGGCCCGGGGAGACCACGAACCAGTTCTCGGGATCGTCCGTCCCGCCGCCCTCGCCCACGATCCATGACTCTCCGCAGACTGCGAGGCCGATGCCCATCAGGCGTAGATTGTCGTCGCGCTGCGAGCCGGAGCCCAGCGGGACGGCCGCGAGGTGGGAGATTTTGGCGTCGGTGACCTCTCCGGACTCTTCGCCGCTGTCGTTGATCTCCGTGACGTACAGACGCGCCTGACTGACCGAGTCGCCGATCCAGCCGGCCAGGAAGCGCAGCTCTCCGACGATGTCGTACAGCCGCCACGCTTCGATCTGCCAGTCACGGTTGCCGTACTTCCAGCTCGACCAGGCGGACCCCGGACCAAGTGGGACGGTGGCGGTGGCCGCCGCAATGGCGCGCTTCACCTCGGGTGCACGCTGTCGACGCAGGGCCATCGATTCACCTACCGATCTGGGACGTCATGCCCACGAGCTGCGCGAAGGCCAACACCGTAGCTGGTATCAGAAGGTAGGGACTGTGGCCGTACCGCCACATCAGCGGGACGACGGCCGCGCACCACCAGACGGCCGCGCACCACTGGCACGTGATCAACTTCGCGATGTACGACCCGAGGCTACGCGGCGTCGGATCCAGCCACGCGAGCAGTGCATCGCGCGGGCCGTCGAACAGATCGTCCTCCACGGTCATGCCGACGAGGCGCGCAGCGGCCAACAGGTAGATCACCAGGATGAGCGGCTCAACGGGCATGGTGTCAGGCTACGCGATCGTGGGAAAAGTCAACCCCCTGCGCCATGGGGACTGCGCAGGGGGTTGACTGGCCTGTGGGACCGAGGGGGACTCTACTTGTTGACCAGCTTCCGCGCACTCCACCCGAACGCCACCACGCAGCCGCCGAGAACGAGCTGCTGTATCGCGGTCAGCTCCCACCATCCGATCCAGCTACCGACGATCAGCCCTGCCGTGCCGAGCGCCCACAGGCCGGGGGTCCGTGCGGCGCGCGGAGCGCGGTAGGTGCGCCCGCGATAGTGATCATTGTGCTGTTTGTTGTGGATCGGGTGCTCGGTCTTGATCGCCATCCACTCCGCCTCCAGTGCGGCGCGGCGGGTGGGGTGCCAGGTGATCTCGATCCGGTCCACCTCCGGCCACCAGTCCTTATCGGCGGCGTGCTGCGCGAAGCGGTGCTCCGGCGAGTTGGTGATCCCGACGTAGAGCAGGCCGCCGCGCCGGTCACGCGGCCGGTAGAGGGCGGTGCGTCCGGGCTTCGCGTGCTTCACGTCGGGGAGGTTGCGGGGTACGCGCATCATGCGGCCCTTCTCGAAAGAGTCTTGCCGGTCGGGTAGTAGCGCCCCTGCGGGGTGCCGGCGGGGCGCTCTAGGATGCCGAGCTGGACGAGGTCCTTCAGCGCGTCGTGCGCCCAACGCTCAGAGCGGTCCAGCTCCCTGGCCACGATGTGCGGCATGGTGAATCCGGCGCGCAGGACGGTGCCAGCGGCCACGGCGGCGGCCACCCGGAGATGGGCGTCGGCGACGCGCGCACCGGCAAGTTGGACCGGCGCCGGATCCCACACCGGGAAGGCGTAGGTGGCGGGGACGATAGCCGGCGCCGCGATCGGGCGTGCGACCTGCTCCACGGGCAGCGGCCTGCCGGCCCTGAGCGCGGCCACGCGCGCCTTCTTCGCCGCACGCGCGTCGAGCGCAATCTGCTTCCGCTTTAGGTAGTTTGGGCCTGCCGCATTGGCGGATCCCGGGTCAAGCTCACGCCACACGAGGGCGGCCAGTACCTCGTCAGCCTGCGCGTCGGTGAAGTGGTAGGCGCGCAGCGGCGCGCTCCGCCCCTCCTCCGGGGGGCGCACCAGCATGCAGTAGCCGGGGAGCACCGGGAAGCTCACCGGGCTGACCGGGATGCCGAAGACGTGCTGCACGTCCTTGCTCTCGGAGCGGAACACGAGGCCGTTGCCCATGAGCAGATTGCTGCGGACAGTCTCGGCATCATTCATCGGAGTGGAACCGCCGAACGCGTCGAGCAGGGGGGACTGGCTGGCCAGCACCATGGCCACACCCACCTTCCCGCCCTCGCGCGCGATCGTTGCCACCATCGCCTGGACCCGGAGGTCTGCCATGAATTTATGGCATTCGTCCATGAAGATCAGCAGGCCGGGACGGTCGGCGCGCGGCGTGAAACCGCTCCAACCCTCCAGGTCGTTCTCCTCCTGGCGCAGGTCCACCACGCGAAGGGCGTCCTTGAGCAGCAGGACACAAGCCTCCAGCGTGCCGGCCTTGTGATCCGCGTGTGGCCCGAGCACCTTGGGGGAGCTGGCGTACCCCTGCCCGTCAATGAACCAGATCACGGTGGGATGGGTGTCGGACATGGCGAGGGTGACCGCGATGGACTCCATCGTCCGGGACTTACCCCCGTTCGTGCCCCCCTGGAGATAGCCCCCCATGAGCCGGTTCATGACGTAGGCGACCCACTGGCCGGTGCCGATACCGTCCGCGAACGGCCCGAGGTCGATCCGGCCGTCCTTGAACGCCTTGGCGCCGGGCCACAGGATCTCTTCCCTGACCGGTGACGTGGTCACGATCGTGACCCGCTGATGAGGCTCGGGCAGCGTGGGGTGGGGCTCGATGATCAGATACTGCGACCGGTGCAGCGACAGGGCGCCCCGGATCTTCTTCATGGCCGCGTGGACGTTGTCCCCCTCCTGCTTCCCGGGGACGAGTAGCAGGGTGTAGCGCACGCCTGCATCGATGCGCTCGGGGTTCACCAGCATGGATCCGACGAGCGCGCCTCCACTGCCGCCGACGTTGGCCGCCCAGCGCTCGGCGTACTCCGTCACGGGCACGACCTCTTCGGCAGGCGCGGCATTGTCGATGCGCTTGGCGCGCCACCAGTGCAGGGACAGCGCGGTGACGGTCAAGGCCAGGATTTCTACCGCGCCCCACGACAGGCCCGTGGCGGTGACCGAGGTGAGCCAGCCGGCGGCGGCCAGCAGCATGAGCACGAGACGGGCGCGCGCCTTGCGGCAGCGGATCTTCGTCCCGCGCTTCATCGCCACCAGTACGGCCAGCGTGAACGCGACGGCTGCCACCCCGGCGGCGGTAGCGGCCTCGTGGCCGGTGGCGCTGGCCACCGCGTGCGTGGCGGCGGCGGCCACGATCAGCAGCCCCACGGCAGCGTGGGGCGCCACCTGTGCGCCGATCCCAACGTGGGGCTGCTGCGTGATCACTGTCTCTCCCTAAACCTGGTGTTCGGTTCCGTCCGGCTCGAAGGCCGTGACGTAGTGACTCATCTGCAAGATGCCCTCTTCGAGGAGTCGGTCCATGTCCTGCACTCCGCCTCCCGCCGCTCGCTTCGCCACCGCCGCCGCCCACTCGGCGCGACCTAGCCACACGGTGCCGCTTCCCTCGGAGTGCAGGTCGATCCGGATCCGCCCATCGCGCGACGGTGGCTCTTCACATTTCCGCTCCACGATCTCTTCCTCTCCTCGCATTGAGCGAACCTCTTGCACCGTGCTCGACTCCGATCGAGCGCGATACGAGCGGTTCGGTTCAGCGGCCGCCGAGCAGGTGACCCTTATCGGCAGCGTCGGGACTGAGGACGTACGCCTGCTGCACCGGCTTGTTGGTGTCGGTCATCATCTGCGCCAGCCGCTCCCACTCGGCCTGAGCCTCCTGCGACTTGATCCGCGCCGCTCCGGCCTGCGCCAGCGTGGCGGGACCGTGGCCGGCGGCGGCCAGCCCGTTGAGAAACGTCTCGTTGCCGGCGTGCGCCCGGTGGGCGGCCGCCACGGCCTGCGCATGGGCAATGGCCGGGTCGAGGCCGGTTACCTCGCCGCTGCCGGTGGTGGGGGTGTTGTTGTCGGCCACGATGGGCTCCTTCGGTTGGTCTTGCGGAAACATCGGGATGATGCGTGCGGTAGGTGGGTCGTCCGGCTCCTGCACCGGAAGCGGTTCGGTCGGAGGGAGCCGGTCCGGGTAAGCCAGTTCCCCCTCGCGGTGGCCAGGGCTCGGGCGCTCGGCGGCCACCGCAAGCGCGTCGTCCACGTGTGCGGCCATGCGCCCGGCGGCGGCCACCGGCTCGCGCTCGGCGGTACGCGCGCGGCGCGCCTCGGTCTTCGCCTGGAGCATGTCCCCCCACAGGTCTGCGAGGAACGCCCGAGAGGCGTAGCGCGGCTGGTGCCCCGGGAGGCCCTGCTGGCGCTGGCGCTCCAGCTTGGCGCGCCAACGCGGCGAGGTGGTGCCGGCCAGCGCATGGGTTATCTCCACCTTGGCGTTCTGCCAGAGCCAGATGACCGCGCCGATGACGAGTAGCAGCTCCACGTCAGTCCACCTCCACCGTGTCGAAGCCGCTCCGGCCCTTGCGGCCAGGCTTCGTGACCTTGTTCGCGATCACACCGGCCAGCACGAGCGCCAGCAGTGCCACCCCGGCGGTGGTGTCGATGCCGCTGACCTTCGTGAGCCTGTCCGTGGTGAGCGAGGCCACCCAGTCCGCGAAGTCCGTCACCCAGGTAGCCGCGTACCCGTGGATCGCAGAGGCGACGGTGGGCGCGACGCAGGCCGCATAGATGGCTACCCGGTTCGGGATGAGGTCTCGGAGGATGTCGAACAGCAAGCCGATCACCGCGCCGATGAAGAAGACGGGCGGTAGCCAGCTCCAGACGATCGTGCTGATGAGGTGCGCGACCATCTTCCCGAGGCCCGTGGCGGGGAGCAGGCTGCCGCCCACCAGTGCGAAGGTGAGCGACGCCCATGCGAGATACGGCATCACCTTCTTGATCCAGGCGCGGACCTTCTTGACGCTTCTCATGACCAGTCCACCCCCGCTCCGGTGAGCAGTTCCTTCAGCTCGAACTGGGGGCACAGCTCGCCCGGATCCAGCGACAGATACCCGTGGGCCTGGCATCCGCCGTGGTGATCGAACCAGCACTCATCGCGGTCGACCAGCGCCACCAGAAGCCCTGAACGTACTTCCATGATCTTTTTCTCCTTCCTACAGGAACAGCCAGCCGGCGAAGGACGCCAGCGGGTGGATAACGTGCTCGGCGACCCACGGCCCGGGGGCGGTGCGGATGACCAGCTTCCACAGCAGGTAGACGGGGACCGCGCGCCCGGGGCGCTGTGCGATCCACTCGACGTAGCGACAGATGACGGTGGTCGGGCGTGCGACGAGGCGGAAGTAGCCGACCCCCAGCGACCGCAGCGTGCCGGTCTTCGAGGTCCAGCCGCCAGCGTGGGCATATTTGCGTAGTTCGCCCATCGTCGCCGGGGAGTCCGTGAAGACGTTCGGCGGTGTGAAGTAGGCGTGAAGCTTAGGGAGCGCGCGCACCCAGATGTCACCGAACGTGACTGCCGACTTCCGGGCAATCGAGGCCTGGGGGACGGTTTCGCGCTCGGCAGGGGCGTCGGCAAGGTCGGAAGTTCCGACTTCCGAGTTACTGACAGTAGTCATCGGCGCGTCCTGAATAACTCAACGCTCCAGGTGTGCACGTCCCACCCGACGAAGAAGGCGAGGACGGCCGCGATCCAGGGATTGCCCCCGCTGGCCAGAATGAAGACCGTGAGGCCCGTCCCGATCAGCGCCATGAGCGCCCAGATCCAGGCGTATCCGCCCTTGCGCCTGGTCATCGGCCGAGCGCCCTGGATGTCGCGATGATCGAGGCGCAAAGCGAGAACCCGACGGCCACGCCCAGGATCATGGCGCCCACGGCGTCGCCGTTGGCCATGACGTAGAGGCCGGGGGGCAACTCGATCAGCGTCAGGGCGTACCAGGTCAGCGCGCCCGCCCAGTCGTTACGTGCCATGATGGAACCTTCCTTCACTCTGTAGCGGGGTTCAGGGGAACGCGAGGCGCGCCCGTGGACGGGGCGCGCCTCGCCTCTAGCTCTCGTCCAGCAACGTCCAGGACAGCAGGAAGAGGCTACTCAGCCCAGCCCGCTCCCCTTCGAGCTTGCGCCCGATCTCCTTCACGTGCTCGTAGGTTCGGATGGGGTTGGCGACCGTGATCGACCCCATTCCCGTGGCGTTCTGTCCGTGGTTCATGGCATCGAACGTCACGTAATAGGTGAAGCTGGTGCGTCCGGGAGGAGCGCTCTTCACTCGCGCGCTCAACTCGATGGCCTGGTGCAGAAGCTGGACATTCTCGGCCACCAGTCGCGCAACTTCACCGGTCGCCCTGTCCCGCTCGGTCTTCAGCGCCGTGATCACGCCGCGCATCTCGCTGTGGTCGGTGAGCACCTGCCTGATGGCCTCGGCCACCTCCGGCGCGCCGTTGTCGACCATCTCGTCGTGCGCCCAGGTCGCGAGGTCGCGCTGCTCCGGGGTCAGCATTACCCCATCCTCCCGACCATCCACGCGCCCGCCTCGACGGTGCCGGCGGACTGGATGATGGTGCCACCGTTGTCGACGTTCGCGGACTGGGTGAGCGCGTGCCGGCCCTTGGCCACCTTCACCAGCGCGTCGCCCAGCTCGCTGAATGCGGCGTCACTGAGCAGCACGTAGGCCGCCTCGCGCGCCTCGCTCTCGCGCGCCTCACGCGCCTCCAGCTCAGCGATCTTCACCAGCGCCTCGTCCAGGTCGAAGACGGCCTGCTGGATGGCGTCGGCGTGCTCCGGGAGGCCCTTACGGCTCATCGTGTTCGCGCTGGCCTGGATCATTCCGCGCTGCTCGACACTCAACATCCTCGATCTCCCTCATGTCCGGTTAAGCTCTCACGGTACCACGGTTGACGCATCCGTCAACCGTTCTACGCTGTCACCTTTTGGCGCGCCTTGTGCGCCTTGCGGTCCGTGGCCAGCATGTGGTGCAGGCCGGAGGCGATCCCGATCGACACGATGGGGATCACCGAGACCAACGCGGTGATCTGCCACGGTGCGCCGTCCTTCGGCACCTCGGCCACCTTCATCAGGTGGAAGGCCGTCTGGCCGGCGGCGCCGAGCACGAGGCATCCGATCGCCGCGCGCTTGGCCAGCTTGCGCGTGCGCCGGGTGCCATAGCCGGAGAGCCACGCGCGGATGGCGTAGGCCGCGAGAACCTCCACCCCCAGCGGGAGCGTTATGGCGGCGTTCATCTGCCACGTCACGATGCCGGGGAGCGGCGTGGTCATGCCGAACCCGGTCATCTCACCGAGGCCGACCCATCCACCCCAGAGGCCGACGAAGGCAGAGGCCGCGATCAGAATGAGCGGCCACGCGCGCTCTGGCCGGCCAGAGGATTCACCTTCTGGTTCCGCCTCGGCGCGCTCTGCCTTCCGGTAGGTGCCCCTCTGCCGGAGGGAGCGGATGCCGCGCGCCAGAGGGATGCTCTGGCGCGGGGCCTCTGCGCTCTGGCTCACGGCTTCCGCCAGAGGCTCTGCGCTCTGATCGTCCTCCGGCGCGCTCTGCCGCACCCTCTGGTCTGCCGGAGGACCCTCCGGCAGCAGAGGAACCAGCTTCTGGATCCGGTAGGCACGCGTCTGGCCACACTTCTTGGGCGCCGGAAACAGCAGGTCAACGGCCCTCTGCACGACAGAGGGTCCCAGGGGGACAGAGCGCCAGTCGATACCGTCGCGCTCCGCGTCCTGGCGGAGCTTCTGTACGACCAGAGCGTCATCGGCAGACCAGAGGGGTGGAGCCTTCCGCCCCTCTGTTGCCGGAAGGTCAGGGTTCTGGCTAGAGTGGATCATGGTTCCGTGCCCTTCTGGAGAGGGTTCTGGATCATCTGGTTCCGGAGGGCGGTCAGAGGCCTTCCGGAACTTTTTCCGTTCAACCAGAAGTTACTCCTCTGGCTTGCATTCTGCAAGCCAGAAGCTGTATCCTCCCGCGCATGAAGAGCGGAAGGGCAACAGCGGGGTGGCGGCTCCCCCCGGAACTCATGGCAGAGGTGGCGGAGTACGGCAGGCAGACCAGACGCTCTGCCACCAAGGCGGCAGAGGTTCTGCTTCTGGCCGCGCTGAAGGCCGGAGCCGAGCGCGGAGAATACTGGCCGAAGGCGGAAGTCTGACCCCGCGAAGAAGCCCCGGGCCGCAAGTCCCGGGGCTTCACTGTCGCGCGGCGCACTCCCTGCGGGCCGGCCCGCACGAACACGATCAGACTACATCGGTCCCACGCGCAGCGGACGACCGAGATCATCGCGCGGATCGACCACCGGCGTCACCTGGCCGCGCACCCAGTACTGCACCCCGAGCTGGAGCGCGACGGAGAACGCCAGCATGAGCTTGGCGGTTCCCGGGCTCACCACGTCGGAGAACGCGGCGGCGCCGGCCAGCGCGTTGATCACGGCCAGCAGTGACATGGCCAGCAGGACGGGATTGCGCTTCATCGGATCTCATCCTGTCGCGCTACGGCCGCATTCGCCCAGAACATGACCTCTTCCAGCTTCGTCATGACCAGCGCCTTCTCCCGGCCGTCCGGCAGCATGTCATCCAGCTCCCACGCGAGGTTTCCACACATCCCGCGCACGCGGTCATGTTCAGTCCGCCTCTCCTCGGTCAGCGCGGGATGGAATCGGAAACGCTTATCAATATCACCCTTATCCACGATCTTCTCCCTCAGCTCTTCAGTATCAGGGCGATAGCGCCCACGATCAGACTGCCGACAGCGACCAGGCCACCGAGCACCTTCCACGGCCAGCGATTCTCTTCCAGCTCCCGCAGGCGCTCCTCGTGATCGTGCTGCGCGCTCTTGATCGCCTTCACATCGGCGGCCACGCGCTGCGCGACGGCCTCCACCCGGGTCAACTTCTCGTAGATCCTGCTCAACGTGATCGTCACGCCGGGCTCCGGGATGGTCGTCACTCCAGGGTCCGCGCGGCGAGCTGCGCACGCAGGCCCGCGATTTCGGCCTCCTTCGCAGCGGCGTATGCGGCCTGCGTCGCCGCGAACTGCTGCGTCAGCAGGTCCCGAATCTTCGCCGACTCCCGCTCCACGGCGTTCACGGCAGGCGCGCTATCGGCGCCCCCCTGCGTGGCCAGCGTGTTGATCGCGGTCAGCAGAAGCTGCGCGTTAGCCTGATCCGCCGTACGGCCAGCGGCGGCGGCCGCGCGCTCGGCGTTGAGCAAGTTGCGCACCTCGCCAAGCAGCGGCACCAGGGTGCCTCCGCCCACCGCCGCGTAGATCTTCGGGTCCCCGTTCGCATCCTTGTACTGCTGTTCGGTCGGCGACCACGTCCAGTGGATCATGCGCAGGACCGCCTGCATCTCGCGCAACATCGCAGTATCTTCAGCGCTCATGTCGTCTCCAATCGAGGTGGCCCCGAGTAGGGCGCGGTACTGATCAAGTGATCCCCGGTACGCGTTCACGTCGCAGGGCGACTGCGTACCGATGACCGCCGAGGACGTGTATTGCAACAGGGCCGGCGTCTGCCCGGAGTAGGCGCCCCAGCTCGCCGAGCTGTCGCCGGGGTACAGGTCGGCGAAGGGAGCGTTCTCGCCCTTGACGTAGCTGGACGCGACGAGCGGCCACGTGAACGTGCCGGCGAAAGAATTGCCGTACAGCCACTTCGGAACGTACCCGAGAGGGTTATAGCCGGTGCCCACGTGGACCGTGGTGCACCAGCCCTGCGACTCGGCGGCGTTCGGCGCACGCGACATGTAGTCGAACTTCTCGGCGTCGAGCATGTGGACCACGAAGTTCGGATCACTTCGCCAGCCGGGGACCTGCTGGTCGAGGATCTGGAAATACCAGGCCGCCTGCGCGGCATAGTCGCCCGGATGCAGGACAAAGTACCCGCCGTAGGTCGTGAAACCGGCCGCCCTCGCCCGGCGGATGAACTCGCCGAAGTAGGTGTCGACATAGAACCGGTTGCCCTCACACACCTTGTGCACCACGGCGCTGATCCCGGAGGCTTTTGCCGCAGCCAGGTTCATCTCGCCGCGAGTCCAGTCGTGGTTGCTGGCATCCCACGTGAAGATCGTCACGACCCACCGCCAGACATCGGCTCACGACCAGCCAGCACCAGCCAGCACTCCCGGCAGGTGAAATGCGGACCGTCCGGATCCAAAGCCTCGGCGAGGCTGACGGCCGGGCCGGACTCGCCACAAATGTTGACGGCAGGTTCGCGGTACACGTGGATGACGGCGGGATCAAACTCCTGTGCCATGTCACCTCCCTGGTCATTGATCACTGTGGGTCACACCGTACGCGTCACGGTTACGCCAGTGGTGACAGGCCCGTGCTCGGAAGGTGCCCGACCGGCTCGGTGATGATGGTCGGGGAGCGTACGGCCTCGGCGTACACCGCCATGACCACGGCGTCCCCTCGGTCCGGGGAGCGCTTCAAACGCTTGACCACATCCTCCTTGGACTCCACCTTGATGAGCTTCTGCACACTGGTGGCGATATCCCAGCGCGGCGTGGTGAGGTCGGAGACCAGCAGGTCGTCCGGCGGGAGCGCCAGCTCGGGGGCGTACTGCGGGTCGAGCAGTTCGCGCACGCGCCAGTACGCCGCGCTACGCACGTTGGTGAAGCCGTACTCCCTCGACCGGTCCCGGGTCGTCGCCTTGCCGGCCCCGGCGTAGGCGACCGGCCTACGCATCGCCTCCCCCCGCGTCGCTCGCTCCCGGTCCTTCTGGCGCATCCGGTCGTAGACCCCGGCGCCGGTCCCGATCACATCCACGATCGAGCGGCCGTCCTCGGCGTCGGCGGCGTCCACGATCTTCATCGTGTCGCGCCCCTTGATGTCCTTGAGCTTCGTGACGATCGGTCCGCGCAGACAGGCCAGGATCGACTCGTCCCCGCCGCGCGCGCAGTCCACGCCGGTCCAGCGGGGGCCCGGCACGTCGGGGCGCCCGGCGGCCACCCACGCGTGCCAGCGGTTCTGGGCGGCCTCGATCCAGGCCAGCGGGATCACACTGTCGGCGTCGTCGGCGTGGAACTCGCCGAGCACGCGCCCCTGGTACAGCGCGCTTTCCTCACCCCACTGAATGAGGCGCTGATCTGCCCACGCCTGCGAGATCCGCCCGGCGGCTATGGCCTCGGCGAGCGTGACGTGGATGACGTGCCAGTCCTCGTAGCCCGGCGCGCGGCGGTGGATGTCATAGAAGCGCCCAGAGGGTGCGCCCGGGGTGGACATGGCCAGGATGTAGGCCTCGGTCCCGCTGTCCACCCCGGCGTTGGACAGCGCGCCCTCGATCGCATCCCAGGTCTCCACCGGGATGATCTTCGCCTCGTCCAGGACGTAGAGGATGTGGTCCGCGTGCGCACCCTCGATCCGCTCGGCCTGATTGCTGGCCACGGCCGTAGCGGCCCCGTGCTCCAGCTTGAGATTCAGATCCAGCAGCTCGGTACGCGGATTGAACGGCTTGCGGCCGACGACATCCCAGCGGATCCGCTTGGCCCACTTGTGGATCTCCGGCCAGAGGAAGACGGAGAGCTGGCGCCAGACGCTGGCGGTGGTGATGACCTTCCAGTCCAGGCCGAGCGCGTCCCGGGTGAGTGCGAACCACAGCACGGCTACGGCCATGTCCGCTGTCTTGCCGAGGCCGTGAGGGCCGCGCTCGGTCACGCGCTTGTGCTCGACCAGTGCGGCCAGGCCCTTCTCCTGGTGGGGTGCCAGGCCGCCACCCGCCGGCCAGCGGATGCAGTCGCGCGCCCAGCCCACCGGGTCGTGAAGGTAGCGGCGCGCGACGAACGCCGCCCGGTCCCGCTCCATGAGTTGGAGCTGTTCCAGGCGGCGCAGGTGGTCGAGCAGGGTAAGAGGGGAGGTCATGGGGACTGGCTGAGGTCATCACCCATCTCAGCCTCCAGGGCCGCGATCTGCGCCTGAACGGCGGCCAGGGTGAGGTTCTCGAACTTCAACGGAGCATCGAGCCCGGTCAGCTTCGCCAGGCGCTCGCCGGCCCTGCCCATCCGGTCCATGGCCGCAAGTCTGGGCATGACATCAGGCAGCGGCACCTCGACGCCGGTCTCCGCGTCCTTCACGTAGATGATCCTGCCGTGGGAGACGGTCGGGTGCTGCGCGCGCGCGATGTCGCGCGCCATCGTGTAGATCTCCTCCGCACGGAGGATCTCCCGGGCGCGCAGATTCTCGGCAGGCTCCTTGATGATCTCCGCCAGGGCGGTCGTTACCGCCCGGTGTGAGTTCTGCTTCCCGCCGTATCCGAGCGCGTCGGAGATCTGCTGGTAAGTGGCGCCGGCGGTGTACATCTTGCACGCCTCGGCATCGCGCTCCACCCCCTCTAGGGTGCGGCGGAGCTTTCCTTTACCGTCCCGGGGACGGTCATCTTTGCCAGTAGTCATCTCGCCCCCACCCCTACCTTTCGTTCGCATATGGGCTGGTTTCCTCGCCCCGTTCTACCCGGCCCCAGTATGCAGCCTCGGCGCGCGCGGCGCGTCGGTCGGGACTGCGGACGATGAACCGGTAGAGCGCGCCGAGGGCGTTCACGGTCCACAGAATGGCCAGCACCGGGATCACGATGGGTGAGCCTACGGCAGCGGCCAGCCGTACCTTCGCCCTCGCGTACGGGTCGCGCCACTGCATGTGGGCATCCGCCGTCGACATGGCTTCGAAGATCTTCCACGCGTCCCGGGGGTCCGGGTGGCACTCGGCAATCTCCTCCAGCGACACGCGCCGGATCGCGCGCGCGCCCATCGCGGTGGCCGCGCGGCGGACCTCCAGCTCGTCCTTCACAGCTTCCGCCCCTTCACGATCTCCGCCGCCCAGGCCCAGTCATTCAGGTAGCCACCGGTCTCGCACTTCGGCCGATGGATCTTTCCCTGGATCCAGTCCTGGCGCGCGACGGCCATCTCGTCGGCGATCCGGTCCCGGCACCACTCCTCGATCAGCGGCCACGCGGCGTCCACACCCTCACTCACGCACGTTTGACGCAGGATACCGAGGTCCACGCCTGAGGCCACGTGCTCGGCGTATCTGACCTCCGCCGCGTCGATAGCCACCAGGTGGATATCGGATGACCTTCTCAGCACCTGCATGTCCGGTCTCGCCATGTCGACAGGTCGCAACTGCTTCATCATCCCTCCATCGCCATGTGCTCGATGATGTGCGCGGCCGCCTCGATACCGGCGACGAACTCCACCATGCGCGCAAACTTGTACAGCCGGTTCACGTCCAGTGGCTTGGCATCGAACGCCTTCTGCGCGGCGAGGTATTCCGGCGTCCCCTGGTAGACAGCGGCCTCCGCGATCAGCCGCGCGTGCACCTCCCGGAGCGCGCCGTGACGGCCGGAGTTCCTCGCGTCGATCTCCCCGGAGTGCATGATCTGCGCGTGCTCGATCACCATCTCATCCGGAACCTGGTTGTCCTCCTCCGGACACAGCAGGCATGTCGCCATCATTCTCCCCTTCCAGGCAGTTCGGGCCATTCGATCTTCGCCAGCGCCTTGGCGTTCAGGGCCGGCACCTTGGCCAGCGGCTCGCCGTAGTGGTCAGCGGCCATGGCGGCCAGGATCACCGCATCCGCCTGATTGTTGTCCGCCACGTCCACAATGTGCCCATAGCGCTTCATGGTCGCGATCAGCACAGCATCCTTGCTCGCCGCTCCACTGCCCGTGGCGTACTTCTTGAGGCCTCCGGGAGTGATCGTCACGTACGGAATTTCCTCGCGCCACAGGGCGTGCACCACGAGCCACCACAGCCCCGCGCGTTCGTGGTGACCCTGCTGGCCGCTCTGCTTGCTGTAGGCCGGGCCCTCGATCACCACCAGGTCCGCCCCAGCGGTCATGCGGATACACCGGTCCAGGATGAAATTCAGGCGCTCGTTGCCGGTCAGCTTCGGACACTTCACCGTCGAGGCGGTCACGTCGTCGCTATTCGCCCGGCAGATACCGGTACCGGTCAGCGAGAGATCCAGCCCGGTGATGATCACTGGGGACCACCGCTGCGGACCACCGCGTGTGCGATGGTGATGACGGAGGCGGTCAGCATTAGGCCGACACTCAGTGCGATGATGATCACCACTCCTCCCCGCCCACGATCACCGCGTACAGGATCGAGACGATGACGCACCCGAGCAGCAGTCCTGCGCCCAGCGCCACGAACGGGTGCGGTACGCCCTGCTCGGCCAACCAGGTAGCGGCGGTGGCGAAGCCGACGACGCCACCTAGCACCACGGCCACGGCCGCTGCGGCCGCGTAGACCGGGTTCATCTCGTCCAGCGCGCGACCGACCCTGCCGCGCTTCGCGCGTTCCTTGCTCCCGTGCCTGCGGATCATGTTCCGCTCCTCTCGTCGCTGTTCGTGGTCACGCTACCAACGGTGCACGGTTTCGTCAACCGTGAAGGGTCGAGCAGGTACGCGGCCATGTTCAGCGCGTCCGGATCCTTGCGTCCAGCGGTGAGCGGGATCTCGCGCGCCATGAACAGGTTGGCGGCCAGCCACGCGAACGCGCTGTCCGCACTCCACTTCAGCGCCGGAGCCTCTGAGGTCGCCGCCGCCGTCCAAACCGCTGCCGCCCTATACCGAGTGCCGGGCAGGCACATCCGTAGCGCCAGCGAGTGCGTGAGCCCCTTCGTTTCACCCCTGGAGCCCATCGCGTGACCACGGGCGTAGGTGGGGTTCACCTCCCAGCCGGCGGCCAGCGCCGCCTTCATGACCCGCTTGGCGCCGGTCGGGATCTCTTCGGCGGCCGCCGGGCGCGCGGTGACCTCGGGGGCGGGATGGCTCACCACCTGGTCGGTGGTGACGATCCGGCGCCGATAGTCCACGGGGGTGCTCATCGCGCGCGCCACGTGGCCTCGATCGGCGCCTCGTCCTCGCCGTCGTGCTCGTTGGCCAACCACTCGGCGACTCCCCGCAGCTCCCCCTCCAGCCACTTCACCCTCCCGGTGAGCGCGGCCATGTTCGCCTCGGCCTCCCGCAGTCTCTCTTCCAGCCTGTCCATGATCATCCTTCCATCGTCATCCGTCGAAGTCTTCTGCACTCTACCATATACCTGTTAGGGGTGTCCAGTTTGCCCTAGGGGACAAAGTATGTGGGTCAGGGGGTTACTCACCGCAAAACGGACACCTACTCACCCTAAAACGGACACCTACTCACCCTAAAACGGACACCGAGTCACTCTGATGATCAGAGTATGCGTTCACCCTCTGACCTGCGGAAATAGAGATCAACTTGCGCGGGCTTGACAGAGGGGTTAGGATCGGCCTGCCCGCCCTGGCGGGCGTTCTGGCCGGTCCTAACCCCTGGTCATCCCCCGACCGAAATACATAGTAAAACGGACATTGAATAGCCCCCCATCGTATCGATGGGGGGCTATCTCTTTGACCATTTTCTACACGCTGGCGGGCCTGTCCTCGGCCGCCGTGACCAGCCACCGCCCACCACCGTTGTCCACGATCACCTCACGCATCTCCAGGCGCCCCCACGCACGCTGGAAGGCTGCGGTGAAGCTGCCGCTACCCCATCCCGGGTAGCCGGAGTACCTCTCCTTGCACGCCGCCCTGACCTCCGCCTTCGTGGGTCCGCTGGCGTGCTCGGCGAAGGTGTCCGCGAAGACGTTGAGCACCATCCCCGCGTTGTCGTTGGTTTCGGCGTGGATGCGCGCCTGGATCTCTGCGGCATCAGCCATACGTCCCACACTCCCGCTGATGAACGGGTCGGCCCCTGCCGCACCGTTGGTGATCTCGACCCCGTACTCGTCCACCAGTACCAACGCGCCGGACTCGGTCCCCTCGATCAGGTCGAGCTTGACGAAGAATTGGTCGAGCAGTGGTGAGTCCTTCGTCTTGCGCTGCTCCAGCGCACGTGGCTTGTCCGGCCGCCTGGAGTCGTCCCCGGTCAGCTTCGAGATCCACACGCAGTCCGCGTCGTCCTCGATGCTGGACGCCCCCCGCGAGCGCGTACCCGCGTGGCCGGTGTGGTGCACGTACAGGGTGGCCGCGCCGACGTGTTCGCGCAGGGCATCGGCCACGGTGGTGATCCGCCCCATGTCCGTGGCGTCGTTCCCGTCCAGCCCGGGGGTGCAGCGATGCAGCGTGTCGAAGATGACCAGCTTCGCCTCCACCTGCTTGGCTACCTTGAGCATCGCGGAGCACTGCTCATCGCTACCCAGGTTCACCGGGATGTCCAGGACGTACAGCCGGTCGTCGGCCACGCGTATGCCGGCCTGGCTCTCCCACGCGTCCACGCGCAGCTTGATCCCGCTGGCGCCCTCGGCGGCCACGTACAGCACCGTTCCCGGCGTCACCACCTCGTGACCGAGCCACGGTTCCCCGGTGGCGACTGAGCATGCCCACCCGATCGTGGCGAAGGTCTTGAACGAGCCGAACTGGCCTGCCAGCACGATCATGCTCCCGACGTCCATCACGCCCTCTATGAGCGGCGTGGGGGGCAGGATCCCCTCTAGCTGACTTCGGGTGTGCAACCGCCCCTGAAGGCGCTCCAGCGCCGTCACAGGCGCCTTGATCGCGGGCGCTACATCGAACATCAGTCCGGCGTCCGGGTCCGCCGCATCGTCAGTCGTGGTGACGGCCCCGGAAGTAGGGTGGTCGAACATCAGCCCCTCGTGCGGATCGGGCGGCATGGGCCGCCCCTGGCCGATGACCTTGGACTGTGCGGACCGGAACGTCTTGCCGAATTCCTCGACATCCTGGCCGCCGCCGGAGCGCCACAGCGCCCGCGTCCGCCGCGCGCCCTCCAACGCGGCCACCGCGTCGTGCACCCCGAGCAGGTTCCACGGGGACTGCACGATCTCCAGGATGGAACACGCGGACTGGAAAAGCTGCTCGTTACCGCGTCCCGGCGGCGTGGACTCGTACGCCGCCGCCTCGCTGCGTAGGACCGCCTCGGCGTAGCGGGTCACGCGCGCCTGGTCGGAGGGATCAAGATCCTCGTAGGCCGGAAGGTCCTCGGCCACCACGGTGGGCCCCACCTCGAAGCCGGCGGGGATGGCCAGCCGGTCCAACAGCCACTGCGGAGCGGCGGCGATGGGATCATCCGATACCAGGTCGTACAGACCCACCCCGCTCACGCTGGGGGGCGCCACCACCTGGCCGCCGGTTCCCCTGATGTCGATCCCCGGTGCCAGCTTGCACGCGTTGTTGCGGACGTCGAAGTCCGGCATCAGGAAGTAGTAGTGCGCCCCCATGCTCCCCGTGCGCACGGTGCGGGTGGGCGGCAGCGGGCCGTGGGCGGCCACCAGTGCTTCGAGCTGCGCGGGACCCCCGTTCTTCGGATCCACGTCGAGCACGAAGAACCCGGACGCGCGTCCCGTCCGGATCCCGATGTTCCACTGGGGGCCGTCCTCCTCCCAGGTGGAGTAGGCGTCGGCGGCGGACATGGCGGGACCTGATGGCCAGCCGGTGTGTACCGGGTGCTTACCCACCGCGCAGACCGGGCGCCCACAGGTGCACGTACCGTCCGCCCTCACCCCGTGCACGGGGATCACGGCCCATCCGCACGCGACGTACTCCAGCGCGGCGGTATAGGTGGAGTTGATGCTAATATCGTTCACAGGTTGCCCCTCTGCTCTCTCGGCCCCGACGTTGGCGCGTCGGGGCTGCTCTGCGTCTAGACGATGTCGATGGTGCGCGTGGGGCGCAAGTTGCCCTCCGCCGCCACCTCCATGAACCGCTCCCCGCGTTCGCGCTCCAGGCGCGCCTCGACCGACGTTAGCCCCATCTCCAGCGCCCGGCGCACGACACGTCCGATCCCCCGGGGCCCGCCGGCCAGCAGGTCGATGCGCGCCTTCATCTCCGCCGTCACCAGGACACTGACCTGCCCCCCCAGGAAGTCCTCCCGCACCTCTTCCGACACTCCGTAGTGCTCCAGCCCCGGCAGCGTCATCCGCAGCACCTCGCGCACCACGTCCCCCTGGCTCACCGGGTGGGTGGCCTCCAGCAGGGTGATGCGCTCCTTCATGTCCTGCGTGACCAACGCACTGAGCTGGGCGGTCAACCCCTGATTCCGTGCCATCTTCCTGATCCTCTCGATAGGTGTTGCGTCAGCCTATCATGTACCTGTTAGAGTGGGCGGATGGATGAGAAGCTGAGAGAGCTGTACAACCGGATTGATGCGATTCGACACGATGCGTTCCTCTTGCACTCACGGACTCAGGTCGGCCCTGTGAGTGATGCGCTGGCCGTCGTGCGCGAGTCGATGCGGACGGCGCAGTACGCCTTGGCTCCGATGGCCCTTGGGATGCCCCCCGCTAAGCAGCCCACCATCACTGAGCGCCTGGAGGAAGCCATCGCGTTGCGCCCACTCACCGGTGACCCGCTCGACGGCCCCTACCCGGCCAGCGTCGAGGATGTGGCTGCCGAGATCCACACCTTCCTGCTCCACCTGGAGACCGAGAGCGCCACCGGACTGCTGGACGCGCTGCTGCCGGGCCTGCTGTCGCTCCAGCGTGAGCGCCGTTGGGAGGCCACGCGCGCCGCGCTGGCGCCGCTGCTGGACGAACTGACCGCAAGTTACCTGACCCCCCGCCTGCGCGGAGCAGGGATCGAGGATCCGGAGCAGTACCGCCTCGACTATGACCTGACGCCCCTGAAGGTGCGCCCGGAAGCCGACCCGTTCGGAGATGAGAAGTGAGCGTCACCGAGCTGGGGCAGGTCATCGAGGCGGTCCGCGCGGCGCACCGGGTAGCCGTCGCCTGCCTGGAGGGAGCGCAGGACAAGCAGTACGCGCTGGAGGAAGTGGAGAGCCTGCTGGAGCGCATCATCATGCTCCATGAGATCCGCCGCCAGCGCGAGGCCGCCGAGCTGATCGAGTGGCTGGGAGGAGGGTGCAGCGAGCCCGATTGCTCCCGGGCGGCGTCGGCGTTCAGTGCCGATGGCATGTGGTGCGCGAACTGTCAGCCGGAGGAGTGTGCGTCGTGAGCACCACCTGGTGGCCCACTACCTGGGGGAAGCTGGCGCCCGGGGATGCGATCCAGGCGCCCAACGGTTCCGAGTGGCGGGTGGCCAGCGCACTGGAGTACGGGGACGTGGGAGAGTGGCTGATCACGAGCGGGAGCAAGTCCCTCTGGTCTCCCCATCGCCTGGACGAGCCGGTGAGCGCCGCTCGGCCGCCAGTCGGTCGCGATCCGCAGGAGTTCGCGCGCGCTGAGGTGCTCCTGGGCCGGCTGCGGATGGCTTTCGGTGATGTCGAGCCGCTCCAGCCCACTGACACCGGCCCCGTGGACGCCCCCCGCTGGCTCGGCTGCGGCCAGCGGGGGAGGTGCGTATGCCGACGGTGATGCGGGGTTGACACCTAACAGGTACCTGGTAGAGTCTTCCTCGTAAGGCCGAACGACACACCACGCCGAGGGAGAATCCAATGATCAAGTGCGGACATTGCAAGGGTCGCCACACCACCGTCAACGAGGTCCGCCAGTGCGCGGCGCCGGTCATGCCGAGCGCCACCCGGGCCCCGGTCCACCCGGTGCGCCTGCGGGACGCGGTGGACCTGATCCTGACGAGCGCCGCTAACGCTCACATCGGCTCGGTGCCCACCATCACCCGTGCCGCCGCTATCGCCGGTATCGAGCACACCGTCCGTTGCTCCTGCGGCCAGTGGGCACGGACGATGGAGGGCACCTCGAAGATGCTGTGGGACGCCTTCGACGGACACTTGCGCGCCGAGCTGGCCGCCGAGGAGAACCAGCCGGAGCGCGATCTCGCCATGTCCGAGTCCCTCGATGACATCCGGCGCGACCTCGCCCTCCCCGCCACGGAGGGTATGTACGCCAAGGGTGGCGAGGTCTACAAGGTGCAGCGCGCGGTGCACGGCAGCGGCCACCTGTACGTCAAGCGCCTGGACAAGGCGACGCAGAGCTTCGAGTATGCCCCCGGCATCCTGCGCCAGCTCACCATGGCGGACCGCATGACGCTCGCCGAGGCGAAGGCGTACGGCGCGCTCTACGGCGTCTGCTGCGTCTGCGCCCGCACGCTGACCAACGAGGAGTCCATCGCGGCGGGCATCGGCCCGGTCTGCGCCGGGCGCCTCGGCTAGACCATCGGGGCGGGGGCCGGTATCCAGCCGGCGCCCCACAGCACCGCCGGACCTGGGGAGGACCGACGTGCACCACGCACACCACATCATTCAGCGCGCACGCCACCACGTGCGCGCCCAACGGAAGGAAGACGAGATGGCCAGGCACAGCGCGGAGGACAAGGCGGCGGCGGCGAAGGTGACCGCCGGACACAGGGAAACCGCCGCCGCCAAGGGCGCCAAGACGCTGCCGAAGGGGGAGGGTGCCAAGTCCAGCGGGACCCCGACCACGATCCCGCGCACGGGGCGCCGCGCGTTCTAGCTGGAGATGGGGACCGTTTCGACGGTCCCCATCTTTCCGCTTGACATCTAACAGGTACCTGGTAGACTTCACCCATAAGCAAGAGGGAAGCCACTAGGGAGATCAAAATGTGCAACCACCGCCTCGACTTCACCACCCTGATCTGCACCCGCTGCGACATGAGCCGCGCTGAGATCGAGACGGAGCGCGACGCCGCACACGCCGCGCGGGCGGCGAAGAAGGGAAACCCGCTGGCGGAGGCGGACGTTTACGCCGCCGACCGGGCGCGCCTGGACCGCAACGCCAGTCGCCGGGACGCGCGCCAGTTCAGCGGCAGGAGCTAGGAGGTGCGCGGTGAGTCGGGTGCCCGACTCACCGCTTGACACCTAACAGGTACCTGATAGACTTTAGATACACCAACCGAGGGAGCGCGAAATGAACAAGGACCGAGCGAACCCCGCGCAGCGAACCGTGATCATGGAGGCGATTCGCACTAACGGCGACTTTTCCGTGAGGGCGGCGCACATCGGAATCTTGGCGGACTGTCGGGCGAACGGCTGGATCGTGACCACGGACCACTCCCGGCACGTGGCCACCCGCGCCGGATACCGCGCCGTGGCGCAGGCGCCGTGGGATACCGTTCTGGCGCCGGCTCCCCTGCACCCCGCGCAGGAGAGGCCGCTCCCGGAGCCCGTGGAGGCGAACGAGGTTGCGCCCGACGTGCTCGCGATGCGGCTCCAGGCCGACCAGGTGCACATGCGGGGCGGCGCCCGTCCGGGCCAGGTGTCGTATGTGCAGGACGAGGTGCACCGGTTCGCGTCCCCCAGCAACCCCGAGGTGCTCAACGCGATCCTGGCGGGACGGACCGTGGGTGCCAGCGTGGCCGAGGCTGTCGTGCCGGGCGCGCGCATCACGGCCGAGATGGTGAAGAACGTCAACAAGATCATGGCGGAGCGCGCCGACTATATGGGCTACCCGGTGTACACCCGCGCGGAGCGTGACCTGATGGACGCCACCGCGCGCCAGGACGAGCGCCGCATCATCGCCGCACAGGTGCGCGGCATGGGCGACGGTCAGCCGCTGGCCGCCTCCATGCTGGAGTACATCGCCCGTCAGATCGAGATCGGAGCGTAATGCCGAGCTTCGGCGGAAAGACCGTCACCAACGAGGAGTACCTGTACCTCGACGCGAAGAACAGCAAGCTGTCCCCTCCGAGCGCGGAGGCTGTCGAGCACGCCCGCCACGAGGACACCGGGTGCACGTGGTGCGAGGAGAACGACGCGAGTCACTTCCGCCTCCAGGGGGAGCGCGACAGGCTGGAGAGCCTGCGCGCGCTGTACGCGGTCGGCATCATGCGGATCACGCAGGCGCTGGAGGACTGGGAGGGCTCCGCCGCGCGCCGCGCGCAGGGCCTGGAGGCGCTGGCGACGCCCACGGCCGAAGAGCGTCTGGAGCTGGTCACGCAGGCACTGCGCTCGCTGGGCGCCAAAGGCAGGAGGGAGTGGAAGAAGTGAGCGAGTACATGGAAGCGCACCTGGCGTTCCTGATCCGGTGCCTAGAGGAAGATGCGGCCGTTGCCCACGAAGCGTCCCGGCGGGACGCCACCTACGTGGCGGGCGGTGCCCACTGGGTGTGGGAGGAGACCCGTACGGACCGGGAGTGCGAGTTGGACCCGGTTACCCAGGAGTTCGTCGGCGAGGACCATCGAGCGGGCACCGTGTCGCTGCGCAGCAGGGAACAGTTCGACGTCGGCCCCTGGGAGCTTTCTCAGTTCGCCATCGGCAGCGCGGAAGAGGTTGCCGTCTCGGTCGGCCTGCACATCCTGCGCCACGACCCGGCCAGCGTACTGGCGGACATCGAGGCGAAGCAGGACATCCTCCGGACGCACGAGCGCCTGAGTAACGGTGGCCGCTCGGCGTGCCAGCGGTGCTGGCCCGCACGGTGCGAGATCCTCATCATGGTCCGCGCCTACCGGGAGCGACCCGGGTATCCGGGGGATGCTCCGGAGCGCTGAATTAGGAGGGGAGTGTCAGCTAGCTGACACTCCCTCTTTTCCCCTTGACGTCTAACAGGTGGCTGTTAGACTAAGGACATGACCAAGATGAGCGCCGCCGCCCGCACCGCCCTAATGGACATCGGCACGATGCGCCAGGGTTCCACTTGCGGCCCGGCGACGCCGAGCGCCGTGGTGGCCGAGCTGAAGTCCTTCGGCTTCCTCGGCGAGGGCGGTGGCCTTACCCGCCGGGGCTCGCTCGAGCGCCAGCGCATCGAAGATGAGCAGTTCGAGGAGATGTTCGCGTGAAGATCGAGAAGGCATGCCCGGATGAGTGCCCGACCTGCGGTTGCGACCTGAAGTACCAGGGGTGCCCGGAGCGCCACCAGGACGACTCCAGCGGTGAAGAGTGCCCGTGGGGCTGGAGTCCAGAGGATGAGGAGATGTTCGCATGATCATCAAAGTGAAAGTGCTCGGAGACACGCACGAGGTGGACGTCGAGCGATGGGCGGACACGTTCGGCACCGAGGCCACGGCCGCCGCCGTGCGTTCGGATGCGCTGGCGTACTTCCGCCACAACCTCCGGGGACTGTCGATCTGGGACGAAGTGGCGCCACGGAAGAGTGAATCTTGATCCGGAACGGTATGTATCGACCGAAAGACCATCTCTGATCAGGGGGTATAGAAAGTTTCCCGCAGGGGTTGCGGTAGCTAACAGGCACCTGTTAGACTCTTCCTATAAGCAAGAGGGAAGCTACCGAGGAGATCAAGATGGCCACGTACGAACTGAAGGTCAGCGCGTTCCGGAGCAAGGTCACCCACTACGGCAACGGCAGCAGCCCCCGGGATTACATCACGGAGTGCGGTTCGGGCAAGGTCTCCACCGGATCGCGCAGCGCCTCCCAGTTTCTGCTCATGCCGCGTGACACCTCGGTCAACTGCGCCAAGTGCATCAAGCTGCACGCGCCGGCCATCGAGATCCCGGCGCCCGTCAAGGCAACCGCCCCGGCGCCGACCGCGACGCCGGACTACGCGGATGGCTTGGAGGCACTGTCACTCTCCCTAGGGGCGTTCGTTCAGGACTTCGCCGGAGTGCTCTAGCGAGACCGGGGGCGCCTTCGGGCGCCCCTCCCGCTTGACATCTACTAGCTACCTGTTAGACTGACCGCACACCCAATCGAAGCGACCGGGACCGGGTGGCCCGGAGGACGAAAGGAGAAGGCCATGGAGAAGAAGAAGTGCTTCTATTGCGGACGACAGATCGCGGAGAACAACCTGACGGGCTCCCTACGTCCGCACAAGTGGCCGGCGGACCGGGAGGACGTGCCGTTCTTCTGGATGAACGCTGGCGACAAGTGCCCCGGTACCGGAACGCAGGGGAGTTAGCCGTGGAGGAGTTCCGCGAGTTCCTAAAGAGCTTGCCGAAGATGTCGGCGAAGACCATGGAGGCGCTCATGGAGCGCGTCGAGGAGATGTTCCCCGTCGGGGGCGTGAAGTCGGTGGAGATCGACCACTCCCACGTCATCGTGGAGACGGTCACCGCTTACGGGCTGGAGATCGAGCTGGACGCGCACGGCAATGCCGTCACCATCGAGTTCCCCCGCTCCGCGCAGATCACCGAGCTGTGGGGCGAATAATGTCCCAATTGCTCAAGCTCCGTGACTACCAGGAAGCCACCATCTCCGCGCTGATGAAGGACTGGGAGGGTGGCGCCGCGCGCCTTGCGGCGGTCCTGCCGACCGGCGCCGGAAAGAGCCAGCCCCTGGCCGAGCCCGTCCTCACGCCGAACGGCTGGCGCACCATGGGTGACCTGACCGTGGGAGATCAGGTCATGGGCTCCACCGGTGCTTCCACCACCGTGACCGGCGTCTTCCCTCAGGGCGTTCGCCCGATGATGCGCATGACCTTCTCTGACGACTCGTGGACGGATTGCGATCCCGAGCACCTGTGGGCCGTGCGCACCAAGTATGACAAGAGCGAGGGGAAGGGGTATCGCACCCTTACCGCCACTCAGATCAGCGAGCGGGTCTCTACAGACTGGTTCATTCCCATGACGCAGCCGGTGCAGTATCCGGAAGCCTCGCTCCCGATCGACCCGTACCTCATGGGCGTGCTGTTGGGCGACGGAGGCCTGTCGGTCGATGGGCGCGTGTTGATTACCTGTCGCAACGACACCGCCGAGCTGGCGCGCGCTGCGCTGCCGAGCGGGATGACCATGAAGCACGTTGCGGATGCGGGCAAGGATGCGACCACCTGGATTCTCGGCGCCGGGGTTGGGCGTGGAGCCAATCCGATCATGAGCGCGCTGCGCGAGTTCGGCCTGATGGGCACTACCGCGTGGCACAAGTTCGTGCCGGAGATCTACCTGCGCGGTTCGGTTTCGCAGCGCCTCGCGCTCGTTCAGGGCATGTGCGACACCGACGGCTACGTGGAGCCCGGCAAGGGGTCCGTGGAGTGGACTACCGTCAGCGAGCGCCTCGCGCAGGGCATGCGCGAGCTGGCCAACTCCCTGGGGGGTATTGCCCCGATCCGAAACAAGAAGACGTCCTGGACGTACCTGGGGGTACGCAAGACGAGTGACGCCTTTCGCCTTCAGGTGCGGCTCGCCGAAGGGCTGACTCCCGTTCGCGTTCCGCGCAAGCGGGATGTCTTCCGCCCCAACTCGAAGTACCTGCCCACGCGCCGCGTCACCTCCGTCCGTCCGGTCGATCCGGCCGAAGCCGTGTGCATTCAGGTGGCGACAGAGGATCACCTCTACGTGACGCGTCACCATCTGGTAACCCACAACACCGTGGTGTTCTCTCACCTGTCCTCGCAGTTCGTCACCGCGAATGGTGGCCGCCGGGTGCTGATCCTCGCGCACACCGACGAGCTGGTCACGCAGGCCGCGAAGAAGCTGCGCGACGTGGCGCCCCACCTGAAGGTGGGTATCGTCAAGGCCGCCCGTAACGAGGTGAGCGCCACGGTGATCGTGGCCTCGGTGCAGTCCCTGCGCAATCCGGCGCGCCGGGCGATGATCCGCAACGTGGGGCTGGTGATCGTGGACGAGTGCCACCACGCCACGGCCACCACCTACCGCGCCATCCTGGAGCACTTCGGATGTATGGACGTTCCGTGCGGCCGATGCGTCAATGACCGCTCCGGCGAGCCCTGCTCTGACTGCCTCGGAACCGGCCTGAACCAGGGCGGCGCCGAGCGCACCCGCGCCGCCGGCTTCACTGCCACCCTCGTACGCGGCGACAAAGGGAAGCTGTCGGAGATCTGGGAGAAGGTGTCCTACCGCAAGGACATCTCCTTCATGATCCGCCGGGGGTACCTGCTCCCGCCGCGCGGTAAGCGCGTCGAGATCGATGACTTCGACCTGTCGAAGGTCAAGAAGTCCGGCGGGGACTACCAGGCGGGAGCGCTGGAGGAAGCGCTGGACGCCTCTCTCGCGCCGGAGATCGTGGCGAAGGCGTACGTCGAGCACGCCGGAGCGCGTCCCGGCATCCTGTTCGCGCCCACCGTCGAGTCCGCGTACAGCTTCGCGGCCGAGCTGGTCGCGCAGGGCGTGAGCGCCGAGGTGGTGCACGGTGCGCTGGCGCAGGAAGAGCGGCGCGCGATCCTGCGCCGGCTGGAGTCCGGCGAGACGCAGGTCATCTGTAACTGCATGGTGCTGACGGAGGGCTTCGACTCCCCGAAGGTGGCGTGCATCGTGATCGCGCGCCCCACCCGCTCCGCCGGGCTCTACCAGCAGATGGTGGGCCGGGGCCTGCGACCGGACCCCGCGCAGCCGCACGAAGGTCAGGACTGTCTCATCCTGGACGTGGTGGGCGCCAGCGCGGTGCACGGCCTCGCCAGCCTGGTGGACCTGTCGGACCGCGAGATCAAGGAACTGAAGGACGGTCAGAGTCTGATCGAGGCCGAGGACGAGTTCGACCAGTGGGAAGAGGAGATGGCAGGGGCCGATGCCCGTGTCAAGCTCACGCACTTTGGACCCACCGTCGTGGTGGACTTCGACCCGCTCGCTACCGCGTCCAGCAGAATGTGGCTCAAGACGACCGGCGGGACGTACTTCCTGTCAGCGGGGACCGGGGGCGGCAGCGTGTACGTGTTCGTCGTACCGGCCACCGGCCCCGACGCTGACCCCGGCACCTATGACGTGGCGTGGTGCTGCAAGTCCTCCTATGACGCGATCAACGGTCAGCGCGGCGCGGTGAGCGAACACCGGGGGCTGTCGCTGGATCTCGCGTTCACGTGGGGTGAGGACCTGGCCAGCGACATGGGTGGCCTGAACGCGGACATGACGCTCAACAAGGCATCCCGCTGGCGCAAGACCGCGCCGAGCGATAAGCAACTGGCGATGTGCCGCTCGCGCGGGATCGCGGTGCCCGAGGGCGCCAGCAAGGGCGACGTGTCCGCGCTGATCGACGGCCAGATGGCCAGCAAGAGAATCGACCCGATCGCGGCGTACTTCGCCAACCAGAAGCAGGGAGCTACGGCATGAGTCAGCCCGACCCGTTCGGCCAGCCCGGCGGGCGCGTCAGCGCGCGCGCGCCCCACGTGAAGAACTACCGGTACCGCCTGTTCAACCCGGAGACCGGCAAGCAGGAGACGTGGTCCCGCGTGACCACGTTCGCCAAGTCGATCAGCGACATGTCGAACCTGCACAGTTGGGAAAAACGCCTGATAGTCAAGGGTATGGGTATGCGTCCGGACCTCACCGCGCTGTCTATGGCCTCGTCGCTGGACGACAAGAAAACGCTGGACGATGTCGCCTACCGCGCCAAGGAGATGGCCGGCGGGACCGAGGGTGCGAACCGGGGCACCGCCATGCACGCGCTGACGGAGACGGTCGATCGCGGGGGTTCTATCCCCGACGCCCCGCCCATCTGGCAGGCCGACGTCCAGGCGTACCGCAAGGCGCTGGAGGTCGAGACCCTGCGGGTGGAGCCGGACTATATCGAGCGGTTCGTCGCCATCCCGGAATTCCAGGTGTGCGGGAAGCTCGACCGGATCTATTGGTGGGACAACGGCGATCAGCACGTGATCGGGGACGTGAAGACCGCGAAGAACATCGAGTACGGCTGGGGCGATATCGCAGTCCAGCTCGCGCTGTACGCCGCCGCCACGCACTACTGGGATGACGAGCAGGACGACTGGGTCCAGATGCCCGACACCCTCTCCCGCGATCTCGCGGTGGTGGCGCACATCCCCATCGGCGCGAGCCGGACCGACATCTACGGCGTCAACATCGCCGCTGGCCTGGAGGCGGCGCGACTGTGCCAGCAGGTGCGTGCGTGGCGGTCCAGGCGCGACCTCGCGTGGCCGCTGGTGCCCCCTACGCGCCCCGTGGTGGCCGCGTCCAGCCTTGACCCGTACGCCACCCGCCTGGTGAAGGCTGGCTCCCGTGCGGACATGACGGCGGTATGGAAGGATGCCGTCGCAGCGGGCGCCTGGACACCCGAGCTGGAAGCGCTCGGCAGGAGGGTGCTGGCGGGGTTGCGCTAGCTACCAGGTAGATGTTAGGCTCCAAGTGCAAGGCGGTACGGGGAGTCCCCACCGGGATACAGATCCGATCGCCGCCGAGCACGCAAGGCGCGGTTAAGTAGCTCAGTGGTTAGAGCGCCGGCAGGAACAGCCGGAGATGTGGGGTTCGATTCCCCTCCCCAAGTGCGCCTTGCGGTAGTCCTGGATAGGCAGTTGTCAGCCGGTGGTGCACCTCCGGTGACCGTGGTTCGAGTCCACGGCAGGATGCGAGTCGAGCGAAGGCGCTACGTGACGGGCACTCGGAAAAACCTGTGGCTTCAGCCGAGGACAACGCCTAGGCCGGATGCAGATTCGGTTCACCGACTACGGTGCGTTTGGCGCAC
>Ga0193734_1000001_pt1 | contig 52589 bp, 55 predicted proteins | sample U1m1metaG_FD_145079 | JGI IMG/M metagenome (GOLD analysis project Ga0193734, IMG submission 145079) | Soil microbial communities from a riparian zone of the East river system, Colorado, United States - U1m1 | ecosystem: Environmental > Terrestrial > Soil > Riparian zone | place: USA: East River... | reverse complement strand
TAGAGAGATGATGTATCTATCATGGTTCTTTCACAATCTTCCGTTTAATCCAGCTGCGATAACGCAGGAAGATATCAATGAATATGTTAGCCATTATTCTGCTCCAGGTGGGATGCGTGCGGGATTTGAGCACTATCGGGCCTTTCCTCAGGACGCAATTCAAAATCAGAATTATTCCAAGACTAAGCTTACAATGCCAGTACTGGCACTAGGAGGAGGATATATTCCAACATTAGGAGGTAACATCACTATGCCTACTGTCATATATGGGATGAAGATATTAGCTCAAAATGTAACTGGGATCACAGTTCCAAATTCAGGACATTATATTCCAGAAGAACAACCAAAATTTGTAATAGACCAACTGTCCAAATTCTTTGGAAGCAATACTACGAAAGGGAAATGACTATGATATCTAGCTGATTCTCTGTTATTGTCTAGGCGAATTCGCGTTATGGTTAGCTATTTTTTTGATTTGATAAACTTAAATTTCTCAACCAATTAATAAGTTCTCATGTATATGTTTAGACATTCAGTTACCAATTTTGCTAATGATACTGCCAACAAGAACGCAAAAGAGAAATAATAGACACAGTTTATATGATCTAACGCTGATGGGATTTATCTGGCTGTGAAAAATAAAAACAACCAAATCCACCAGTCGACTTAATGAATTTAGAGGTATCATTTTTGATCTTCTGTGATGGATAAAACACTTTGCATAAAAAAAACCATAGATCTATGTAGACTACTTAGAATTACTATCTAATGGGCAAACCGTTTTAGATTGGCTATCATTGATTTTGGTATCCAGTCTTGTCTTTAATTTCCGTGATTATGATGGGGGATAACGCAATGGAGGTATATGCGGATCTCGGATATAAATAAAAAAGACAAAATTCAAAAAATAAAAACAATGACGCAAATACTTGAATGTACCAAATGTCTGAAGTTGAAGCTGCAATACTATTTTTATCTAGCAACAGAAAAGTCATATTTGAAAAAATTCAAAATGTAATTCGAAATAGTTCCTATGACCCGGTAAAAAATGGAACTGAAAAGATACATGATTTGTACTATGATACTCCGGATAAAAAGTTAAAAACTCAGAAAATTCAGTTGCGAGTAAGGATATTGCAAGAAAAAGTTTACAAAGTAACCCTTAAGGTTTTGAAAGAAATAAGAGAAAATTATTCTGACAGGGTTGAGATAGAGAAATTCTGGTCTCAAGTCGCATTTAATGATATAGCCAATAATTTAGTTAGAATGGATATAAGATTTCAAAATCTCGAAGGATCCTATGATAACGACCCAAAAATAACATTTAATAATCTTGGATTAATAATTATACAAAATCGTAAAACGATCAGAGAAATTGTAAATGCAGTTAACAAGGCCTCGGGACAGGTAGAATTCGAGTTTGATGTTGATACCACTACCATAATATTAAATAGTAACAATGAAATCCGGTTTTCTGAATTAGAGATTGAATCAAAAAAAAGTGGAAATGAAAAAAACTTCTTGACAAAATTGTGAAAGTCCTTAAAATCCCCAAGTTTATGCCTTGGCACCATAGCAAATTGGAAACCGGAATGGCAATCACAAATCTTTTTACCAATAAATTATTAGAACCAAAGAGTGATTACGATGAAAAAAATGAACTAACGGCAAATGGTATTAGAAAGATAAGTGATTTATTGAAGGATAGAGATCCATAGGGATACAATGAGATATCATCCAGTGTAAAAGACGGCTCACATCAAAGGGTCAAGGAGCCTGATAAAGAAACAACTTGGTTTGCAATATTGCAACCTGAGGCTAAGATAAAGTCTGTGTTGGAATATTTAAAAAAACTAATAAATGAAAAAAACCAATTCTAAAGGAATTTGTTAAACCTCTTACCATTCTTAACAAAATTAAGCGAGAATCTTCAAAGGGTAAATAATCGTATCAACAAATATCTAAAGAAGCCCAATGCAAAGCAAATTCATGACGTTAGAACTGCTATTAGACGGCTTGATGCTACCTTTTCAACATTGCCAAAGAAATATAGAAATGGATCGTCTCTGTCTAAATACGTTCTACAATGCAAGGAACTGTTCAAGATTAACAGCGAAATTAGAGATTTTGATATTATTTATGAAAAGTTGCAGAAATATCCTTCAAACGCTCATAGGGATAGCATCATTGAAACATTGAAAGAAACAAGAAATGCAAAGTTAGAGACGGCAAAGACCGTTGCACTTAACCTAAAAAGTATAGACATAGCCACTATTTTGGATGAAATCGGCGTAACAGAAAAGGAACTCCAAAAAAGATACAATAAAATATTATCAAGACTGATATCTGGTATCGAATCGACTTTTCCAGTTGTGCTTGCCAAACCTTTAGCATTAGAGGAGTTGCATGATCTAAGGATCGCTTGCAAGAAGTTGAGATATATGTTAGAATTACTACCAGACGAAAATAAGCTTGCAGTACAAATAAGAAAATCCCTTCAAAAGCTTCAAGATATTCTTGGTTCCGTTCATGATTCTGATTTTACAATTGGTTACCTAAGGTCCTTACCGCAATCATCCAAAGAAATTCAAGAGATAATAAATATGGAGAATGATGAAAGGAGATTAAAATTTGAACAATTCATGAACTATTGTAAGAGACGACTGGGTATATCTCCAAATTCATTTTTGATTAAGATGAGAAGTTTCAAATTACCTACATAGACATGATGTTTATGAAGTTTCCACTTTTCTTTACTATTCTTGTTTTGAGCAAATAAAGATTTTGGTCTGCAATTAGGATAGCACGTAGTCATATACAGTAGTGCTTCCGGGAATCATTTTTTATTCAATCACTTGGATGTTAATATCTTCTTCAACAGTGACATTTAATACATATCTTGTTGCATTTGGTACCGTTCTATTTTATAATGTCTGACAAGAATTTCAATTTTTATATGAAAATAACCAATTCTACATGTTTGACGGAAAAAAAATAAGTGCCACACATTAATAATTCCCACAGAAATTGCCAGATCAAAGATTAAATAGTTTGATATCTTATAATCGCTAATGGCAAGTCAAAAATCAAAGAATAATTCAACCGAATCGAACAAATCCAACGCTGGCAAACAGGATACACAATCATATGGTAAGACGAAACCCAAGATTGGATTTAAGAAAGTAAAAAAGATTTCAAAGTCAATCAAACGGATGGAATCCGAAATATCACAGATACAAAGGGAAATGGCTAGAATTGGAAAGGACCTAACAGGTGTACTCGATTTGATACAGACTAAAAAAACGAATTAGCAGGAATAGGAAGTTTAGGTTATTTTCAGTAGATGCAATTCCTGCTTTTTTTACTTAGAAATCTGGCGAATAATTGGTTTATTTCGCTTGATGCTAAAAGCTATCAATGTGTCAACATATGGGAACAGTAATGAACTTTTTACTTACTGAATTCTATATAGATATTATTCATGAAGATTTAATTCCTTCGGACGCCATATATTGACCAGTTCACCCTTAGTTTGAGCTTTTACTTCCTTCCACGTTCTGATGGGTAGCCTTACATATGCAACGGTACATGTTGGCATTGTAATCATCTTTCCTGTTAATGTCTCCAATAATTGTTCTGAGTGTGGGTTATGTCCAACCAGCATTATTATGTCATATTGATCATTTTGAGTTTGCAATACATTCAGATATTCTTTATATCCTGATCCATACAATGAAGACTCAACTGAAATCTCTCCATCATAACCACAAGCTTTGGCGACCTTCTCTGCTGTGGAGTAGGCTCTTACCGCTGGAGAGCTGATTATTAATTGTGGGATAAGGCCTTCTTTCAACAACTTTCTACCGATTCGGGGTGCATCCCGTTTACCGCGGCTACTTAGAGGTCTATCATGATCTGACAAGTCCGCAAATTCCCAGCTTGACTTGGCGTGCCGAAGTATCAATAATGTCTTTGTATCCTTCTTCATGGGACTCAGAAATTTAATGATATCTTACCTTGTATACTTTGTGGATCTGTTTGCAGAGTACTGCGATATTGCCTAGAACTACTGATAATAAACAAACTAGATTGCAATTAATGTGATATATTATTTTTCAAAAATGAATGTATATGAACTTCTTTGAACAATTCTTCAGCTTGTCTGCCATAAGCGTTTATGATAACATTACTTTCGTTACATTCAGCTTCAACATAATAATATTTTATTCCATTATTCATATATATTATTTTTTCAGGAATGATGCTAAATACGTATTGTTTATTTTTTAAATCCTGAACCAACTCCTTAATCTCACTTGATTCAGATCCTTTATCGATCAAGCTATAGTTAATCGTCAAGTTTAATCCGATGTTACGTTATTTCCTCTGGCATTTTTCATCAATATTCTAACAGATCTACAATTAGTTTCAAAATTAACATTTCCCTTTCAATAGCGTTTCTTTCATTAGTGCCGTTTGTTTTTATGAGCAATCGTTTACATGATCCAATTTGTGCTATAATCGAATCCCTTAAATTTTTGTAAAATGGTTGATTTGAATATTCAATACAATACACAGTTTCTTTCTCGTTAGTCTCACTAGCCTCTACCTTCATTGCCCTTATATGTTCGAGTTCTGATATGTTCATTTTTTAATTAACGCCTCAAATACGAGTAGTTTGAGCAAACCTGGGTCCATTTTTCTCTTCAATGAAATTCTGCAATAATTATGAGAATGAATACAATCCTCTATTCTATCGCATTTACAACAAATCCATGAAACATATTCTTGACAAATATTACAGGTAGCAAACGGTATCAAACAAAATCCGCATCCTCTGCAAGATTCCTTATTAAACATAGCTTAGAAGACACAAGATTACTCTTATTAGAATTGGCGAAGGTAATCTTGTAGATCCTAATAGACTATATGAAACTATTTCAAATATTTAATAACAAAATTAGCTTGAAATTTGAAACTTGACGGTTAGAAAGTTCCATTTGCAGGCCTTTCAATTCTGAATCAATTTTTCGTTTATTCTGTTTTGTAGTTACAAAATGATCAGTTGTACTTGTCTGGCGCTATTGATGAATTAGAATGGGATTTATCTGTCTGCATGAGAACCATTTGAAATCAATATCCCCATCATACCACTTGTAGACCATTCTGGGCCCTGCCCAGGCTCCAACTTCGTAATCTTGACCGTCACATATAGCCTTTGGGCCCCATTTATTTGCCCGAGTATCTGTAACTTCATTTACTTTGATCCAATTTTTCCCGTCACCGTCAAAATTCATCCATTGTTCTAATTTGACTTTAGGGCTCTTAACGTCATTGGATAAAATTATGTGCATATACTTGATACCAAACCAGCCGTGACCTGCTAGAGTAACATTAGGTGTTATCATTTTAATCCCTGCAGGATCATCATAATACTTATTTGGGCTCTGTTTTGTAAATTTTACTTCTGAACTTGCCACAATAGAACTGCAATTAGTCTCGCAGTCGTAGCTGAATTCTTCGCAGCAAAGACGATCACTTTCATTATGATGATTACATGGACCTCTAAGATAAATTCCATCATGACGTGTAGGTTTATGGACATTAAAGAAACCCGTTAACTCAACGTTATCAAGATCACTTTTATCGTAGGTATACCCTCGAACCATGGACTTTTTAAAGCTCATATTGCAACCGTCAATTGCGTCTTTATAATGTGGATCTACATTCAAGTTGAACTTAACTTTCTCCTTGTTACCAGTCGTCCATGATCCATCTTTGTTCTTTACTAAATTACGAAACTTAGAACCTCCACCTCTTTCAAAATGCGAATCGTAGGGATTATTTGTATTCATATACCAAACAAACCCTCCTGGCTTAGTGGGATATAGAAATGTGACTCCATCTGGTCCAATCATGTTTCCTGCGATGGTTATACCTTTTGTCTTTTGATTTGTCACATTAGATCCAAACACTCTTCCAGGTGGGATCAAACGAGATAATGTAATTGTCATTCCAACGCCACAAATCAGCTTTAAAAAATCACGACGTGAGATTTTACCATTTTCTACAAAACTTTCCAATTTACTCTCCCAAAATCATCGAGTTCTGTTATTCTTATTAGTGTTAAGGATAATTATCATGTAGATCTTGGTAGACTATATGGAAGAAATTTATTCCTAAATATTCGATGATTTATCATATAGATTATTTTAAAATTATTCTAAGTAACTTTTCTTGTCGTTTTGAAAATCTAGCGAATCATTTCTATAGCTGGTACTAATCATAGTAACTGTTATTGATTTATTACTCCCAATTAACTTATTACTTTATTTATTTCTAAAATATAAGTAACTACAAAAAAAGTGCATATTATCAAATTATAAAATTGAAATTAACAAGTATCTTATTAGAGGAAACATGAGAAAATTTCCAATATGCAATGAAGTTCTCCAATAAGAGCTTTACCAATTAATTATCACCATCTGTGTAATTATCTTCTTGATATAAATTTTCGACGGCCCCAGCTGCCTTCACGTCAAGATTGGAAATTACATGTCCTAAACTCCATGTATCGTAATCTAAAGTTAACGTATTCCATGTTGATGTCATATTTGGATGTTGATTTAATTTTTGGGAAGAGTCAGCTACTTGATACATAAATTCAAATAAAGTAGAAAAATCTACAAATGTAAATGTCTTATGCAGCTTGCCGTCAAGTATGGTCCAACCAGGTAGATCCTTTAATGCCTCGTTTATCTGATTTTCCGAGAGTTTCAGATAGTGGGGAGTTGTATTATTATGCACAGAAGTTAGAGCATACTTAATATCTGAGCCGTTAATGGATACAAGTGTTGTATTAATTTTAGGTTCAGTTACTTGAGTTTGTCCCATTCCTACGAAGTTACTACAATAAGTAACAAGATATTTGCTACTACAATTGTCTGTTTTTTCACGGCAATTATTAATAAAGTATGATGTTTATTATTTCATTCTTCCACTATTCAAATAGGACATTTCTTTTCTGTTATCTGTGATTTTGTACGTCTATTATTGAAATGCTAAGATTATTGGGATGATTATGGAAAGGTGTTTATATCAAAAAAAGTAATAATAAGATATTCCAAGTTTTCAATCTGATTTATCAGAAGATATATTGTAAAATATTTATGGTAATGTAATAGTTGATCAGTATAGTTGACTTCTTATGATACAAAAATCCTGTTAGTACTTGCAATTTCAATTCTTATTTCAACTATACTTGGTATTTTATTTCCTTCTACGGGGGAGCTTTTTTCGCCGTACATTTTGATAATTCTTGGCCTTTTGTTATTTCTGAATTTGATCCAACTTGATTTCCAAGATCTCATTTCAATTTTTAGGAATCCTAAATTTCTCTTAATATTATCCATCCTGAAAGTGATCATCATACCAGTAACAATGTATTTTGTAACTAACCTAATTAATCCTAAATATGCATTGTCAGTACTATTATTATCTGGAATTTCTACAGGACTTGGGGCTCCATTTGTTACCAATTATGTGGGAGGAAGGCTTTCTATTATAGTAGGAATGGTAATAATCACGTCACTTGCAGTTCCCTTTGTATTGCCAACATTAGTTTATGTTCTTTATAATACTGAATTTTCCATTCCAGTCTTTGATATGATTCTGCTACTAGTAATATCTCTAGTTGTCCCTTTAGTGGGGAGTGGAATCATAAAAAAATATTTACCCCGATTAGCATCGAGTATAACCAAGAGTTCATTACCTTTATCTATATTTTTAATGGATTTAATTAACTTCGCAATATTTTCAAAATTTTCAAGTTATTTCTATTTGGAATTACCTTTTGTTATTATCACAACTATTCTTGCCTTTGTATTATTTGCAACATTTGCAATTACAGGTTATCTCATTTTCTACTTCATGAACAAAGATTCGTCTAAGAAAGACAAAATTTCGGGGCTTATTGCCTTAAGTTATGTAAATAATATTTTAGTAACTGTTTTTGCACAACAATTCTTTGGCTCACAAGTAGCGGCACTTGCTGCATTTTATAATATGCCATACTACATAGGAATTATTTTTTTAAAAATTTTATGCTCAAAGTTGATCAAGAATAGTAGTAGTGAATAACAAAAATATAAAATAAAAATCCAATTCCATATCATATTAATAACGGAAAACAGTGAAACCAATTATTTTATGGATATTACTAGCAAATATAAGGTATATGTAACGAGAAAGATACCAGAACCAGGACCATCCATATTAAAAAAACATTTTCAAATCAATATGAATCCTGGCGTCGACGTACTTAAGAGAGAAACTTTATTAGAAAATGTTAGAGATGTGGACGCATTATTGTGCATGTTAGGGGACAAAATTGACTCAAATGTCATGGATGCAGCAGGGCCAAATCTTAAAGTAATAAGCTGCTATAGTGTTGGCTATGATCATGTAGATATTTATGAAGCAGCAAAAAGGAAAATAATAGTTACAAATACTCCAAATGTTCTAGCCAATGCTACAGCCGATCTCACGTTTTCTTTAATTCTGACAGCAGCTAGGAATATTGTCAATGCAGATAGGCATGTAAGAAATGGAAACTGGAAATTCGGATGGACACCTGATCTCTTTCTTGGATACGATGTACATGGAAGTACCTTAGGAATAATTGGTCTGGGAGAAATTGGAACACTGGTAGCAAAACGTGCAAGAGGATTTGATATGCAAGTAATTTACTATAGTAAAACGCGTAAACGTAGAATGGAATCAGAACTTGATATTACTTTTGTCCCACTAGAAGAATTGTTACGACGTAGTGATTTTGTTTCTATTCATGTATCACTAAACAAAGACAGTTTTCATATGATAGATGAATCAAAAATTAAATTAATGAAAAAAACTGCATTTATTATTAATACCTCAAGAGGTAAAGTCATAAATGAACAAGATTTGATTAGAGCCATAAGAAATAACGTCATCGCAGGTGCTGGTTTAGATGTCTATGAAAGAGAACCGATTTCCGGATCTAATCCATTAACTCAATTGCCACAAACTGTATTGTTGCCACATATTGGAAGTGCTACATTTATGACCCGATCGAAGATGGCTGAAGTTGCAGCCAATAATATTGTAAACTTTTTTTATGGAAGAGGGATAACTCACAAAATAAATTAGATTTAATATAGTTGCATCTGATAATATTGAAACTAGCATAGCAAGTATTCAAATTTATACTCATCTATTAACAATATATCAAAATTTAATTTTAGGATCATTATTCTTCGATCTCAGGTAACAATTAATTTTTACCGAGAGTCGACATTATTTATCATTAGGAAAGAGTCCCCATCTAAGAACCCTTGTGCTTTCTATAATCAGCCTTCTTCTCATGCTCTTCCCTAACATGATGGAGTCTGTCCTTCTCATGCATAAACTCCTTGCCACATTCTCGACATTTTATAATATGATGATGGTGAATTTGTCTCATGTGAAGAATTAATTCCTCATATGTCATGAATTTCAAGTGATCGATTTCGCAGACAAATTTTGATTGATGAGATAATTTCAGATTGTCAGTAAAATTTTCGAATATTGCACTACCTTCTTCATTGTGTGCATTTCTTATATGTCTCTTTAACTTTTCCTTGTCCTCGAATTTCGTGTTACAATATTTACAGGTCAAAAGTTTAGGCTTATTATCAGTTTCATGGTGTCCAAACCATTTCATAAATAATTTACAAGGCAATCCCTTCATTAAAGTTATGCCGACTCTCTCACCAGGTAGCTAACCTATTCTAAATTATTAAAATAATGCTGGTTGGTATATGGATAGGTGTAGATATGAATTGGAATAATACTATTTCTATCCACTGTATCCCGGATTAAAGCGGTATCATGGCATAATTATGGTAACAATTTTGAATATTCATGACATTCCTAAGGTTTACTAAGATACTTCAAGATATACTTATCATGTAGTTTCTCTTAGTAGTTAAATGGTAATTTTTAAATCAAGTATGACTATGCACAATACTTCAATAAGTTTATCAATAGCAGCATTTGTTGGCCTATTTATATCAGGTTTGCTGGTCTACTTATCTGCCACCAATCAGTACAATGCATACGCTCAATTATCTTCGCCTGATAATAACAAAACATTGTTCGTGACAGGCTCTGCTACTACACAGATAAAACCTGATAAAGTTACTGTGTCACTAGGTGTGGAAACAACCAATACAAAGGCAAAAGCTGCGCTAGCCGCAAATTCTGAATTAATGAACAAGATCATCAGTGCTCTTAAAATAGCAGGTGTTAAAGATAACGAAACAAGTACGTCGTCATTCACCATAACTCCAAACCGTGACTACTCTATAGATAAGAACCAGGGCAAATTAATTGGATTTACTGTAAGCAATTCTATACAGATAGACAGCAAGAATGTAAATAACACATCAGAATGGATTGACATTGCAGTTTCATCCGGTGCCAACAATGTAAATAGCATCTATTTTAGTCTGTCAGATAAGAAACTTGATGATATTAGGAAGGAATTGTTAAACGAAGCTATTGAAAATGCAAAAGAAAAGGCAGATATTGCTGCTTCAGCATTGGGACTCAAAATAGTAGGAATAAGGACAGTAAGTATTGATCAAGTAACACCTATCTTTACAGGACCAACACCGTATGGTGTCGCATCACTCAAAAATGAAGCATCCGCACCATCAACTCCAATATTGACAGGAGAACAACAAATATCCCAGAACGTTAATATCGTTTTTCTCATCGAATAATAGTTATCATATTTGTTCGGAGATAACTTTGATAAGAATAGTAATAAAAGTACAGAACCAAGCCTAAATATATATACAATACTCTACAACTTCTAAAGTAATTAAGGATGTCATACTACAAAGCACCACGTTTTCCGGGCACTAATAAAATAAAAATTGCTGCGGCAGTTGTTACAATAATTGTAATTATAGTTATACTGTCTGAATCAATAGTAATTGTTGAAGCAGGTCATCGGGGAGTAGTGCTTTACCTTGGAGCAGTTGAAAATAGGGTATTAGGAGAAGGTGTACATTTCATTGCTCCTTTTTTAGAACAAGTCGTTCAAATGGAGGTAAGAACACAAAAATTCCAAGCAGAAGCAACTGCTGCATCAAACGATTTACAAGAAGTACAGACTGTTATTGCATTAAACTATAGAATTGATCCACAAGAAAGCAATAAGATCTACCAAGTATTGGGTGTTAACTATGCAGATCGAGTGATATCTCCAACTATTCAAGAATCGGTGAAAGCCAGTGTAGCCAAATTTAATGCAGAGGAATTAATCACAAAAAGAGAAACTGCAAAAAGTGTCATTGCTAATGCGATAAGAAGTACGCTTGCTGCAAATGATATTCAAACACAAAATGTATTTATCACTGACTTTAAATTTTCGGAAGCTTTTGCTACACAAATAGAACAAAAAGTAGTAGCTTTTCAAAAATATCTTACTGAACTAAATAATCTAAGGTCTGTTTCGGTAGTTGCAAATCAATCCGTTGCCCAGGCTGAAGGACAGGCAAGAGCAACTGCTGCCAGGGCAGGTGGTGAATCACAAGCAATAAAGATTATCACGAGTCAATTAAGAGAAAGTCCAGAATACCTCCAGTGGCAAGCCATATCAAAATGGAATGGACAAATGCCGTATGCACTCGGAAGTAGTGGTTTTCCATTCTTCCAGCTACCTATACCAAAAGCTCAAAATCAAACTCAAAATCAAATCCAAACTCAATAATTTTCAAATTTTATTTTCTAATATCGTAATTGGTACAAAATCATTTAGCATTGGTTTAGAACCACCTCAATTCTCTAATATTTTCAAGAAAATAGACTAAAAGTAAAAAATTTATTAGATGAATCAATAGTTCTCATCTCTTCCCTATCTTTTTTGTTATGAACTTTTTTTACCTTAACCCTAATGAAGAGAGTAAAATCCAACTAAATCTGTAACGATAAGTATATCACATTATTTTAGTTGGCCGAACTATCTCTTATTAGCCACCTAGGTAATTTTCAACGATTTGAGATTTTCATATGATTCTCTAAGTTTTAGATACAGATCCTTCGTTGATGGTTCCAGGAGTGCATAAGAGAGGTAGAAATCCTCAGCCTCACGTAAGTATCTTTTTATTTTGTTATTCACTAGGTTTCCACCTAGCTTTGATATATTGTTGATAAATTTCATATTATTCTCTCTATCTATCAATTTTATGACTTTGATATCATAGTCAGCAGAGCTTAATCCTTTGCAATAATCATGGAATCTGGCCAACTGCCTTTGTTGATCATCGTCTCCAGGAAAGTTTTCAAGCGGTTTTATCTTTAGATCCATACAAATCTCATAGACCCTATTACCAAATCGGTATCTGAGATATGCTTCAAAACCATATTCTTTAGTTTTATACAAATCAAGTATTCTGGCATTATTTTCCATCACATCGTGCAATATAGAAGAAACTATTTCAACACTAGTGATATTCCGATTAGCTGTTAGATAGTGTTTTACCACATCCCTTGTTACAGGCCAAATATGTGTTTCAAGAAATGGCGATTGATTGTCTTCTCGTTTGATCCGATCATGTATCTCGGAGGATACATCCATTGCAGTAATAATATAATCATCAATTCTTATACCACTTTGAACAAGGAAATTTTCTAGATCTTCCCTCTTGACAAAATCCTGATTCTTCATCAGTTTATTCTTAACAGCTGCATAACAAAAGGATTTCTTATTTCACAAGAAAAGAGGCGATGTCTAGATCTAACAAGAGCCATGAAATCTTTATTGGAGAACAAATTTTTAATAATCGAAAAAATTTTTCATATTAACTACTGTTAATTTTCTAATTAGCAGGTGATCCATCTGTTATTTCTTGTTCATCGTATCAATTGCCCTCTTTTTCTCCTCATTCAATTCATCGAGTGAAACACTATTTGCCAAAATTATAGTTTTACCACTTTCGTTGGTATCAGCTTCAGTAAATATCGCTGCATATTCACATGATGACAGAACCTTAATGACCGAATCATCTTCAGGCAGCCTTAGTTCTAACTCTCTAAGTGGTATTACCGAACCATAATTATCAATATCAAGTTCAACAACTTTGACTTTATCTGCTATTATCTCTTGTATTTTTACTAGCAAAATACACCATATTATACATCACTCAGCTACTTAGGTATTTTCACCTAGATTGCCCTCAAATCTAATAAAAAAATAATATATCTCTACAAACCGTCGTCCAAGACATTTTCTGGCAATCAGAAAAAGTAAGTCTAATTAAATTATTTTAAATATTGTAATTTGGTAACCAACAAGATATAGATGACAAATTGAATTTCAAAATTTCTACAAAATCCTAATATTTGAGCGGAGTTATATATTTGTAAAGATATTCTTATTAATGATATTTGTTCTATAATACTAATGCTAAATAGTATTTTTGAACAGCATATCGCAGTACTACTTCCTATAATTGTAACTTTAAATACAGTATTTGTTTCTGGTTTTATCGATCTTGACTCTACTGGTATTATTATCTCAAATTCTATCAATATATATGAAGATAAGAGCACAAAATCATCAAGACTACCATCTAGCCATTGGTGTAGAAAATGCTCCTCAGATTCATTTTACCTAGAAGATACTATTGAAGTTACACCCTCCAGTAAACCAACACTGTGTGAAATATATGTATGTGACAGCTGTGGGCAGAAAATTGAACATTGGAAGTATTTTGAGGAATCTCGTTCACCCTGAACTTTTTTGATTGGTTTCATGTGAATAATGCGTAATATTATTATCATCAGGCTGGAAACAAGAGATCAAAGGAACAGTTATGAAGATAATATTAACAAAATAACATCCAATAACTAGCTTTCTAGGAGCTTTAATATTCTACTTACAAAGCAACTAGAACTTTAATCGCTGTTTCAAATCAACTATTGTATTATTCAATTGTTTATTAATTTGTTCATATGTTTCTATTTGCTTCTTCATTCTGGATAATTGTTCATTCAGCTCTTCCTGTTTCCACATGGTTTCAAAAATAGTAACATATGAAAGAACAGTTGATCTGATGGTAGAAAACAATGATAGGCCCATAGCCTCCTGAGGGGTATTTTTCGTATCATCTTTTAATTCAACGTACAATAGAAATTTTCTATCAACTAATAAAATAGAAGCTCTAATTCTTAATGCTTGTCCAAGGTTCATAATCTTAATATCCCATTCATCTCTCAATTTTTTTGAAATTTTATGTATATCATCATCAAACGGAGTAAGAATTCTTATTTTTAACTTGCTATTATTTTTTCTCTTTTCCTGTAATTTAGTCATCATACCCAATCGTTCTTGTCTATGGAAAGCATTAGACGTTGAAAAGAGTCCCAAAATTTCACTCTCAGATGACCATGCTAACTTAGAACCTAACTCTTGTACTTGAACTGGATCCTTAATAATTTCAAAAGTTTCATTTTCATTTATATCCATCTTATTTTTCATTTTACCGAATTCTTGTTCCTTTAGCATAAGACTGGCCAAAATAGGATTGGAAATGTGTTGTTCATCATTACAAACAGTGGTTCTGAATTCATCGCCATATAAGCTGGCGAGTTTTTTAAACATGCTCATACATTCCTCTGAATTAAAAAAGTATTTGGATCCATCTATTTTCTCCTCTATTGTATTATTTCCTTTAAAGGTTTTACCACATAATGCACAAGTAAGCCTATCATCAGGATTTTCTGCGTTCAGAATTTCGTTCAACTATCTATTAAATCTAGCAAAGTTATTTAAAAGTTTAATGAAATATTGAAACAATAATAAAATATTCCTATAATTTATGTAAAAAACTCAATTAATCCTTTTGTAATATTGCATTGCATCATTGAGAAGACCACCTCTCAAGATTTCAAATCTTATGCAACAATTGAGGTCGACTAATGTTCTAAATTTTTTTACTAGATGATTTCAAAAAACTGACTATTCGTTGTAAGTATATTTCTATTCTCTTTACCACATGGCATTAGCCTCAATTCATGAAAGGGAACTGACTGTAAATCGACCAGTAAATAACCAAAATTATACTGTAGGACAAAGTTGGGGAGCTTTGAGAAAAGCTTGGAAAGGGTATCGAATTGCAAAGGTACAAAACGACGATACCAAAATGACAGAGTATGCAAACAAGATTAGGAAAATTCAGGGCGAATTAAATATTGCCGTAGCGTCATTCCCTAATTTGGGAATTTCCTAACTTTTTTTTAGTGAATCAAAATATTTATTTAATTTTTCCTCCTTTTATATTTAAATCAAACAAGTAGAAGGACCTTTATAGTCCTGGATACCACCGAAGCCGAATATTATTGATACCATGAATAGTAAATTGATATGGGGTTCAAATTAATGATCGAAATGTTTATTACAAATATACCTAGTCCTGTACTAAAGCAGAGAAGTAACGATCTTCACGGTTGATTACTTCTTCTCTTCCGGTATAGACTTGTCCTCAACTAATATGTATTTTGATAGCACCTTATATGCCAAAAATACAAGTAAAGCAATAATAATAAATTCTATGATGTTTGAAATTAGATCACCGTACTTGAATTCAGAGGGCACACCGTATATACCTATGACAGTTGCAGACATGTTATTAAGACTTCCGGGCAAGAATAGACCAATAGTAGGATCAATAATATCTTTAACAAATGAGGTTACCACTTTTGATACTGCCTGACCTATAACGAAAGCAATTGCTAATCCAATTATTCCAAAGGTTATAAGGAATGCGATATACTGTTCTTTGAATGATTTTTTCTTTGCAGGAGATTGCTCTGCCAATGTTACAAATTCGAAGTAATTTAAAGCATATAAAGATTTCATAAGTATCAAAAAATAAATTAGGATCATGCAACGGTATGCAGCTGACGTGCGGTTTGCCCTCGTAGCCTAGTCTCATATCTGATCAGATTTTTAACCGGCAACTTTTCACAAATATTACAGACAATGCTGATACCACAACTAATTACCACAACGAATTACATTTATCAAGAGATACATAGACATGGGTATTAATACACAAATTTTCTGGATTTCGCATTCTATTATTGTTTGAGTGCTTTTTATTGACCTTTAAGTAAAGAATCAATTTTATTGTTCAGGTCGAAAATTTTTTCTAGGAGTTTTTCATTATTTTCTTCGACTTCTTTGATTTTCTCTAGGAGTTTTTCATTATAATTTTCTAATTGTTCAATGCGATTTAATGTATAATCCTGCTTATCAGAAGTCTTCTTTTGTCTATTGAAAATCCACCAACTAATTATTCCACCAATTATTGCACCAGCAATGATTCCTAGATAGGTACTAGATGAATTGGTCATATCCATGCAATTTGAATATAGTTCTGGTATGCAACCCCAGGTTAGAGCCCATAACCACATGGTTTTGATTTGTTATACTCTATTTTATACCATTCCTCTTGTTTTTATGCTATAGCTGATTTCAAAATATCTATCGATATTATCTATCTACCACTTCCTGGTAAACCAATTCCTTTCAAAGGAGTACGATAATCCGTAGTTACGCTGATCCCCTCTTTTGTAGTTACATTGATTGTTTCTATTTTCGTATCGGGCTTAGGATAAAAGAAAAATGATTGACCTGGGGGTAAACTGCCTAAATGTTGAGTATCATTTTTACCTAGATTTACATTAATACTTGTGAGCGGGTACATTCCAATATTATTGACTCTTACTCTATAGTAAGTACCAGCGATATCAGTCGTATCCTTCGTAGCGTCAACTTCAAGGGCATATGGAACTTTGGATTCTTGCTTTATCAATAAAAAAATTAATACTGCTAAAAGTATTACTCCAATCAAAGAATAGTAAAGATAAATTCTTTCCATTATCAAATCTAGGATTTTGTTATTTAATAACTTACATCAGAATAGGACTCGGTAAAAATTTGACAAAAAATGAGTCCGTTTTTGTATTGAATATTCACTAATGGATTAAAACTTTAAAAACGGAGTTTAATTGTTCAAAAATAGTAAATTCATGGAAATAGTAAAATCAATATTGCAAAATATAAATTCTTAACTTGACTTCTTTGATCTGATTTGGCTTTTGATATACCGAACTGGGTCGCTGTAATTATTGAATTAGGTATAGGAATCGCAATTGCAGTTGTGGTGTATATACTTCAATCCAGAACTGCAAGGTTGGCCGAAGAACTACTGTCGAAAATTTCATCCATGACATATAGGATGGATTCGTTATTAGAACAACGAAGATTAGACGAACTATCCAAAAAGGCGTTTGAGTGTAAGAGGATCATAGATCACTTGGAGTACATACAGAAAAAGGAAGAAGAATTAAAGGAATATTTAACCGATTATATCTCGGGTGATACGACAAGCGAGCAGTTGCAATATTTTGTGAAGCAGAATTTTATGCCTATTGCCAAATACAGGATTCGTGAGTTAGAAGATGCGACAAGGCAGCTAGGAGACAAATTAAGTGATAATAAACTAAGATTGGACTTTCTGTCGTACATTGAAGCATTCTTGAATCTCAGCGAAACGGTGGTACTAGATGATAAACCGCAAAATGATAACCACCTTGAAAGTTTTATAATTTCTATTAATCTTCAACTACGAAGAATTCAGGAATTTCTTACTAGATTTCGTAAAGAGATACAGCAAACTAACAATAATGTGTAGTGGTTTATGTAGTAGATTACAATATTCGTTTTTAGTAAAGGGACTATTCTCTTTTCCTTCTATTCGAGTAAATAGTTGCATTCTAATATTAATGGAATTAGATTTCATGAATAAGATCCTTAAGGTTCCTCTTTGGCTTCGGTACAAGCATCTTTACTGGATATCCTAGACAAAGAATGGAGGACGGTGAGAGATCTGTACGTAAAATTTCCATTAACTTATTTTCATCCAACATGCCTATCCATATCGAGCTCAATCCCAAAGCATGTGCAGCCAACTGAGAGTATGCAGCTGCGAGAGTCGCATCTTGTTGAGAGAATTTTCTGATTGTCTCTGTCGGAAAATTTAATTTTACTCTCTTGGGATTCATGCAAAATACAAGTACGACAGGTGCATTCACATATGGTTGATTGTTGGCAGCTTCAACAAGCTTTTTCTTAGATCCTTCATTCTTTATGTGATATATCTCAAAGCCTTGAAATCCTCCTGCAGTTGGCGCAGTATCCGCTGCTGCAAAAATCATTTCAAGCTTCCACTCTTCAACTTTTTTATTTTCAAATTTTCTCTGGGATCTTCTATTCAGCATAACATTGAAGATGTTTGTTTGTACTATGTCTACTACATCATGACTTGGAACTTCCTCTTTTGGATATAGTATCTGTGTACTCTTATCTGTAAACATTCTTGAAAAGATATCACTCGGAAAGGACACGTAATTGTATTACCCTTCAGGTTATTAAACTGGATCAGTTCCAAAATTTCATACCGAAGTTCTGTATCCTCGCAGATGTCGATGAACTAAGCGATACAATCTTTGATTAAACCTTATAAACCTCCATTGAATACCATTAAAAGGTCAAAAATGGCTAAATAAACTAGTGATGGAATTATTTTGCTAACTTAACGTATTGAAATTGATTCAACTAACTGGGATAGATTTATTCTATAGTAATCAATCTTAGCTGCATCATATTGTTGAACTATTTCAATTGGCTCTCCTTTATTCTTTCTATGTATAATAAGTTCCCTCTGATAGTAGCTTGTAACATAGGTGTAACCACGCCTTCTAGCCTCTCTTAGAAATTCCGATCTGAGCATATGGCCTCCTTTTTCTCCGTGGTACCCAGTTTCGATAGCAATCCATTCCATAAAAACTGAATTCATTTTACCTAAATTTTCATCGTATGTACCACGTCTGAGGTACTCCATATGTATTGCATTCTTTTTACCTAAACCTTCATCATATCCACCAGGTTTAGGCTTGTGTTTTTCTAAGGGCCCACCTTTTACATATCCCACAATCTCTCCTCCCTCACTATTAATTCTAAGTGTAATCAGAATCGTACTTGGATCATAAAGTGATTTACGAAATTCTCTATCATCAAAATTTGTAGGAGAACAATACTCATGACGTATCTTCATAATAGTATCAATTATATGTTCATTCATTTTATTCCTATCGTTCATAATATTTTCAACAACTGTTACCAAATTAACTTCATTTTTACGTAATGAAGCTTTTATTTCGAGTTCTTTTTCCCAAGCCTCCCTAAAATATTCAACGTTATCAAAAAAATTCTTCCTATATGCAGGGGGTAAACTCTGTATTATCCTTTCAAAGGTATCTTTATCATCTCTTTGTTTAAGTGCAGTAAAGTATTCCACAGATTTTTCATTAATGACTCGCGGATGCCATCCAATACCGCGAGCGTTGCGTCTGGCAAGTTCATTAGCATATTTAAAATCACCCAAACAGTACCCCGCGATGCGGTCACAAATGGATAAGAACAATCCAAGTTTTTCATAATGCTTTCTTGTATTAGTATCTTCTTCATCGATACCCACCAAGGAAAACAGTTCATGTATTCTTTTTAATGCATGTTGCTTTTGTGCTCCCATAAAAGGGTATGTTGTTCTATGTATTAACGCAATGACCATATTCAGATCTATCTCAAAAGAGTCTATAAGATTAGCCAATTTTTGATCGTTTCTAATAAACAACTCAATATTATCCTCATTGGGTTTTTCAAATTCCTTTCTTGGATCAAAATCATGAAAAAGTGCCGCTACAAAAAGATGTTTGATGTCTTTTTTACTTATCTTATTTTCTGATTTTTGATTTGCTGCCGATAGTAACGAAACGTAAGCAACTTCAAGATTATGATCTATGGTGTGATAGCCAGGATAATCTGATCCAAGACCATATTTCGAAAATTCAGAGACCGCATGCCTTATAATTTTAGATGTTGCCTTTATATCAAAATCCATGTTTGTAGCCAATTCCAGTATTTTGTCTTTATGAGATGCTTCTTTAGTTAGACCAACATTATATCGAGTCCACCAGGGAAACAGCCTAATTCTTTTATAATGTTCATACCACCAAGGTAATGATTTGACGGGAGTGACTTTATGTCCGATTTCACTTTTTCTGATTTCTTTTTCATCTTTATTAAATATCATTGTGACACCTGCAATTAACAACACAATTGAATATAAAAAACTTATGATGGAAGCATATAAGAGCATGGAAATGTAGGAAACATGCTATTAACGATGATAAATTCCAAATAAATTAGGTTAATAATGTATTTTTTAGTTTCCTAAATTCTGTATGCTTTTTCATGGCAAGTAGTTAGATAATTGTCTATACTATTTACTCGATCTCTGCCATAGACAATTTGATATTTTGGAGATTTTAGATCCTGTTGTATTTTTATGAGTTGTATAAAATCATTGGAAAGCGCTTTTCTAGCTTTCAGGCTTCAAAAATTTTAGAGAAATTTGAATACACCATTTTACAGTTCTTGGCCAAATTTTCGAATTCAGCTTTTTTGTCATTTAAAATAATATCAGCAGTTACACCGGTTTCTTTCATCTCAGTTACATAATTCTCTATCCAATTTTGAATCATTTCAGGCGTTACTTCAAGGTGAAACAAAATACCTATAGAGTTACCAAGTCTGAATGCCTGTGGATACAAATTGGAGCAGGCCAATAGTCTTCCTGACGTTGGAACCTCATAAGTATCTCCATGCCATTGGAATACTTTCATATTCTTATTAGCTATCCCTTTGAAGATATCATCCGTTCCTTCATTATTTATTGCTATGTCGAACCATCCGATCTCTTTTTGCTCTCCTTTGTATACTCTGCCGCCAAGTGCTTGGGCAATTAATTGCGAGCCTAAGCAGATTCCAAGTAGCGGGACTTTATGCTGGGTGGCATTCCTTATTAATTCTTGTTGCGCATCGAGATAAGGTAGGTTTTCATATACAGACATGTATCCTCCCAAAATCACTATTGCCGCATACTTTTCAACATCATCGGGAATATTGTCCTTTTTTACATGTATAGTCTTGATCTTATATCCATCAGATTCAAATAATTCCGTAAAATTGCCCAGTGTCTCAATCTTTGTATTTTGGATAGAGAGGATGGTGTCTTTCAACTAAACAATAATGAATTGACTCATTATATCTACTTTCAGTAATAACCGAATTCAATTTCTAGTACTGTACGCCAACAGGAAATAAACACAAAATCAGGTAAAACTAATTTTAATTTATTAGTTATTGTTTTAGTACCACATCCACTTTCCATTGTGGACATTGTAATTTGTTAAAAGCTTTCATTCACCTTTATCGGTAGCATGAAAATATTTTATTTTTTTAATTCCCTGTATCTAAAACAATTTATCGTGTGATCATTAACCATACCGATTGCTTGCATCATTGAATAACATATCTTGGACCCTACAAACTTGAATCCTCTGTTTTTAAGATCTATATAAATCATATCAGATTCGTGGGACATAGAAGGAACATCCTTATGACTTCTCCAAGAATTTTGTATTGGTTTGTATCTTACAAAGTTCCATATATAAGTATCAAAACTGCCAAACTCTTTTTGGACCTTAAGAAATGCATTAGCGTTCATGATTGTTGCTTCAATCTTTTTTTTATTTCTGATTATGAATGGATTGGAATAAAGTTGCCTAACCTTCATATTATCATAATTAGCGATTTGTTGCACTTGAAAATTATCAAATGCTTTTCGAAATGCTTGACGCTTATTGAGAATAATACGCCAGCTTAAACCTGCTTGCATTCCTTCAAGTATTAGGAATTCAAATAACTCCCTATCATTATGTATGGGTACTCCCCACTCCTTATCATGATAGTCTATTTCAAGCTGATCTTTTGCCCACTCACATCTTGCATTCATTTCTATTATGCTACATATTTTCTATATACCATCATCGTTATAATTTTAATCATATCGGCATGTTAAATTGTTATTCAGATAAATCGTCATATCGTAAACTTAACATTAGAGAACTGGAAGGGCATAAAATTGAAGCAATCACATACCAGAGCCACTAGAGCAATTTGATCAGTATGAGTTGAGTTATTTCGCTGGTACTGATTAGGTTGACATCGTTAATAATAGACATGCACGATCCTTTCGAACAGGATAAGAAGACTTAAGTTGGTATGGATGTAAGCCTCATGTACAAGCTAGAAGGACAGCTCAAGAACTTGCAATCGACCTTTGAATCCTTGTCTAAATAGGTTCGGTATTTTATAAACAGTATCTCTAAGCGGTTGAAAGTGTGTGATTGTGACTGTTGACTAAAAATTGGTTATAGAAATTTAATCACTATAAAAGATCATTTCTTGAGAACTTGCCTGCAAGTATTTTCCCAGGTTTTGATATGTAATCTGGAATGCCAATACCAACAGCAATCATAACATCCTTATCTTTTGCATGGGGCGAGAAAAATTCAGACACAGCATCGTCATAAAAGGTGGACCCTGAAGCCCCAATTCTTTGATTATAAGCAGACAGATAAATCCTTCCGGCTATTATACCTGATTCAAATTGGCATAACCTGTACCCTCTATTTCCCATTCTATCTAATACTAATCTGAGATTAGTCATCATATAAAATACTGCGCTAGCATCGCTGAACAGAGATTGTTCTAGGCATAAATATCCTGACATATTTCTATGAACGTTCGGTTTTAAGAGATCAATTGTATTGTCTTTTCGATTAAAAAAATACGCTCCTTTCTGCATATCAGTTACATCGTTTGCAATAAAATAGATGTCTATCATTGACTTTTTTTCAACAAAGTCAGAATGAATAGATTTAGTTAAACTATAAAGTATATTTGATAGTTGTACAAAGGTAATTGGCAGTCTCGAGAATTTTCTGGTTGATCCCCTTAAAAGTATAACATCAGATAGCGGTTGTGAAATAACTGGTTTAGGATCTATTGATTTTGACTGTAACTTCATATTAGCGTTTTCTGTTTCTTTAATTTGTCCCATCATAGCTATAGAGCGAGTCCACTCGAGTACCTCCTCACTTGAATTTAATGATGATGCTTTATTTAATTTCCAGATCTCGGGATATTCAATTTCTTCACTCAGTGAAATAGGAACAATATCTGGAACAAATCTAGTTGGATATTCCACCTGCTTGGGTTCTTGTTGAGACAAACCTATCCCAATTGGTGCCAAAACTATTGGTGCTTCTTTTTCCTCATCAAGACATATTATCTCGTTTACAACTTTGTCAACAAATCCAATAATTAATTTGATATCCAGACCAAAGGACATGGCAGTAGCAGCCAAATTCGCAATAATCACACCAGAATCCCAAAACCAGTGTCTATATGAACGAGCCCGATATTTCCAAGCGTTTCTCCATGCAATGGAGGTAAGAATTATGGTAAATGGTGAATTCTTTATTACTTGATCATAGCCCGAAGCCTCGGATAAAAGTAGTCTATTGTCCTCTTCTCTCAATTTAGTTAGAGCAAACTGACCTGGGCAAAAGTGATACACACCTGCTTGCAAACCGTTAATATTCTCAGTTACTATATACAATTCAATTGGATATAAGGCACCAGTGGCAGGTGCAGCACGCATAAAATAACTTCCGTGAGGATACTTGATTTGCCTTGTAATTCCCGAGGAAAAAAAAAGTAATGATGATAATAATTTAATATTTATTTTGGTATCAACTGGAAAAGGGATTTGACTTGTATCTTTCATGGTAATAACATTCAAACTTGGGATGGGAAAATCTACTGGAAGGGCTTCTGACGGAAGACTAGTATAAAATTTAAATGGTTTCGGCTTGTTATCCCAATCTAAGTAATGGTTAGATGATCTAATACTAACCTCGGAATGCTTTGTTTCTTGATGATATTCTAGTGCATATTTAATATCTTTATTCAATTGATCCTACCCAATATAAAAACAATTGTATTATAATAATTAATCTAGTTTGTTAGATTATAAGAACCAATTATAGTAACTATCATTTTTTATTAATCAGAAATTCTGTTTTTGATTGAATTTTTTCGTATATCCAATATCAACATATAGTAGATTACGATAAAATTTAAATAGTTTATAAGTACATTACTTTCATTGACACTCTCAATAAACTGTAAAGATGCAGGGGATCCGGTTTGTACTCACACAATGTATGGAGAAACTGAAGAAGAATTACTCCAAAATGCTAAAGAACATGGTATTAAGGTCCATGGTTACAAGGAAGAGCAATGGAACGAAGATATTTCGAAGAATTTAGAACATTTTAGAAAAGTTATAAAGAAAACTTAGACTTCACCCACGGCCGATCAAACAAAGGCGAACGTATATTTATGATATTTTTTGTTCGTAAGTATGAATAGATATTTATGATTTACTGAGGTTAAGAAATAAGGAATCGAATGTCCAATTCTGGCATACTCTTGATTATATCCTTATTTAGTAAAAATACAGATGATATCAACTATTTAGCATAAAGTGAATTCCTTCAATTTTTCCGTATTATTGATGATATAGTTACCCAGAATCGAAAGAATTAATATTGGTTTAATACTCAAATCAAAACCAAAATGTCCGAAGAAGGGATCGCAAGTCAGTTACTCCAAGAAAGTGTTGGGAAGAATGTACTCGTTAAACTAAAAGGAAGAAGATCAGTAAGAGGAAAAATTAAAGGATTTGACAAACAGATGAATATAGTGATAACGGAAGCAGTGGAGATATTAGAACAGCCAGCCAATAATAACAACCCAGAAAAAGGCAAAGATCAAGAATCACAAATAGGCGATGCATTAATACGCGGCGATAACGTAATTACGATTGCAATTTTATAGAACATGTAGTGCAAATAAGGTGCTTTTTCTCAATGCCCTATGAGTAAAGAAAAAAATCAATTTAAATAAATTAGGTTCTTCTTGCTCGTTTATGGTTAATTAATTGGTAACATAATAATATTTTACAGTGGAAATATCTATAAATTAAAAATTTTGATTGCATCATTGAATTCTGAAATATTTAGAGGTGCTACTTTTGCAAGTTCTATATTTTCTCTAACATGGTTGAGTTTCTTCTGTCCAATTAATGGAGCAATTACATTTGGAGTGGATCTGGTTATTTGTACTATTTTTAGTAATTGATTGTCATATCCTTGGTAATCTGGTATTTTGGCACTCAACAATTTTGCTTGTAATAATGGCACGCTAGTAAAAACTCCAATGTTTAATTTATTACATGCTTCCAAGATGGTAAGATCCTTATCCGAACCTACAGATTGGTTCTTGAGCAAATAAGCCTCTCTATACACTAGATTGTATGGAAGTTGAATAAAACGAAAGCCATGACCTTTTCCTGCCACATCTTCTGCTAATTTTACCATTTCTTCCAGGGATAGATATCCTTCTACGTTCTGAGACATCCTAAAACATGTCCATGTTGCCATTCCATAGTATCTGATCTTGTTCTTCGACCGATACTCTTCATAAACTTCAAAAACTCTCCGTATCATTTCATCAAACTTATTTCTAGTTATATCTTCAAACCAACTCTCATACGCATTATGAACGTAAACAAGATCAATGGTGTCAAGTTGCATATTTGTCAATGATTTATCAATACATTTTCGAATATATTTTGGATTTAATACATTATAACCGGAGCTTATATCTTTGGAATCTATTATTCCTTGTGAAATAAACATTTTGTGCATATATTCAAGTACATCGATTGAAGGGTAATCTCCATCATTGGTAATGTATCCATTTTTTGTTGATATAAAAACTTGATCTCGTGAAATAATCCTGTCATCTATTAGCCTTTTGATTGCCTGGCCAATATTTTTTTCTGATTTCATAGAACGATAATTTATAGCTGTATCGATTACATTCATTGCACCCGACTTTACAGATTCATAAATCGCATTCTCTAAATCTCTATCATCTTCTGCTGTAATTTGACCCAGATAGGTTCCCATTCCCAAACTTGACAAATTAAGGTTATCAAAAGAACGGAAGTGTGAATCTGCTATGTCATTTTTAATAGCATTTTCCATAAATTTTCTTGTACCTCCAGCAGTAGCAAATCCACCTAAGGATTGATATTCACTAACCAATGACATGGACGTACTGACATCCATTTTATATTTCATATGAATGAATCAATCATTATCTATCGCACGAAATTAGAAAGTTAATTGACGACCTTGTAATCACAATTCTAATAATGATTTGATCAAAATTTACAATTTTTTATAAGATTAATGTATTGGGCAAATAACATTATATTTTAGATTTGTCTTAATTTCATATTAATGTCCTATACAAATAATGATTCTTTTGAGACTCTTTCAAAGGAAATATTAGAAATAAGTTCATCATTAAGATGGATTGCTATAGCTGACTCTGAAGGCCACTTACTGAATATTTCAACGAGAGGGGGTCTTGATCCATTAATGAATCGTGAAGAAAATCAGGAATATACATTGAATGCAATAGCTCGACATAAATCAAGGATAAAATTTGAAGAGAAATTAGGTAAACTCATTTATTCATTAGGAAAGTATGAAAAATTGGCAAGAATTGTTACCCCTATAAATAACAAATATTATATTTTGCTTACAATAGATGTTGAAGAACCTCATATTGATTCAATTATGAGGGAACAGATAATTCCAAAGATAAAAGATAATATTCATTATTTTGAATAATGCTTTAGGATAACAGTAAATGTAGATTAACTTTTTAAAAGATATTGAACAAACGGTATTTTATTCCTATTAATTACATTAGTTTTTAGACTATTATTCAAATACTCGTATTAAGAAATTATAAAGTTTTAAGGAGTATCTACCATATTCCGTCTATGTCTAACAAAGATCAAATTGATTGTGCTAAGAAGGTAATTGATTCAGAAATCACAAAAGTTACGTCGAATTCTACTTTAATAAAATATGGAGGATGTGCATCATGTCACATACTCTTTAAGCTCATCGAAACTTTGTCATTAAATGAATCTGACGCTACAGACATATTATCCGAAGTATTATACCAAGATCCACAATTAAATGAAAGATTTATTGAATTGGTGGAAAAAATACACATGAAGGAGCGACTCATGGGAGCTCAATTCTCAATCAAAAGTAGGGAAGCAAAGAACAGATTTATTGATGCAAATATCAAAAATGTTATTTCTGAATTATCTGCTGATATCAAAAACTACGGAATAGAATTAGTCCTGCGAAAATTATTGTTAACGTTAATCTCAGTTCAATTAGCACAAAATATAGGTGTAGATCATCATGCAGCAACTGAAGAGCTCTACTATTATATGAAAAAAAATATGGATACTAACACAGTTGTGCATGAATTTCTCAACCAGATATCTAAAATTAACACTGGTAATTATTCATGAATTAAATCCATAGTTTCTCTAAAAGGCAAATGTTGCTTTGAGATTAAATTTAAAAAGGAGTATTATTAGGTTTGCCGAAAAATTATCACATAATCAAAAATATAATAAATAGTCCTTATTTTCTCAATCTATGGATTATTCAAAGCTATGTGAGTCAGTATTCAACATGAACAATGATGTTCGCTACGTGGCGGTCATTGATGATACAGGATTACCTATTGCTGGAGGAATGAGAGGTGGCATAGATTCTATTATGGATGAAAACAATGAGGAATTGTACCTGACGCATACGGCATTACGTAAATCTATGAGAGACAGATTTGACAGTACCATGGGCAGATCAAGATTTGCTTACGTTGAAAGAGAGAAGATATCAATTCTTACATTTTACATGGATAAGTATATCTTACTTGTAACAATGGAACCAAGTATCAATTCCCATACTTCAATTGACATTGCAGAAGACATATTGGAAATGTTGAATACAAAAAAACAATGATCTATCTTGGTAGCAGCGAAAAATGTTTATTTTTTGTCCCTTCTATTAATAATTCATCAGCAAATTTTAGTTGTTTAATTTAGATCCAAGCTTTTCCATAATAATATTCATACTTGATTTATTCGGAACGGCGGCTTTTGCTGTAACGGGTGCACTTAGGGCAATAGAACACAAGTACGATATTGTGGGCGTAATAATTCTTGCAACAGTAACAGGAATTCTTGGGGGTGTAATGAGAGATGCAATATTGGGAATCTTTCCGCCACATAATTTTTCAGATACTATTCACATAGTTTTGACTACAATAACTGCGATTATCATTTTTTATCTTTATCAAAGAATAAAAAAATATGAAAATTTGTTCAATATTTTTGATGCTGTAGGCCTCGGAGTTTTCACTTTTACAGGAGCTTCAATTGCATACTCTTTGTATAGTACTAATGTGGTATTAATCGTAATTTCAAGTTTAGTGACAGCTTTTGGCGGTGGAATTTTAAGAGATGTATTAGTAAGAGAACCGCCAATTGTTTTTACAAAAGAAGTCTATGCAGTGGCAAGTTTCATAGGAGTCATTATATTTCTTATAATGGTAAATCTAAAATTACCATTTGAATATACGGCAATTGTTGTAATTTTCGTTACAACAGGTATTAGGTTAATATCTATCAAGCTACATTGGAATTTACCTAAAGTGAAGACATAAATTGAAATTTAGTGTCAGGAAGATAGATTCGGTTCATATTAATTTTGTAAGAAACAAATAATACAAGTTGCCATGAAGGAGTAAATTTACTATATTTTAATTAAAATCTTACCCAATTGTTCTCCTCTTTCTAATCTATCATGGGCAGCCTTTACTTCAGTTAATGAGAATATGGAATCAATTCTTGACAAAATCCTTCTTTCATTGACAAACTCAATTAATTCCAACAACTCTAACTTTGATCCAATCAAAATACCAGATAGTTGAATTTGCTTTGAATAAAAAGCTCTAATCTTAAAATTTGCAACATTTCCTGTTGTTGTACCGCACATTGCGATCTTCCCGCCTCTTCGAACAGAGTTAATACTCGTGGTTATAGTCTTCTCACCTGCATTATCCACAACCGCATCAACTCCTGAACCATGAGTTAATTTTTCTATTTCTAATGATATTTCTTTTTTCTTCCGATTTATTACATAATCCGAGCCAAGACTATATGCAAAGTTCGATTTAGAATCGTCAGAGATAGTGCTTATGATTTTAGCTCCAAGTGCTTTTGCAATTTGAATCACGGCCATTCCCAAACCGCCGGAAGCCCCATATACTAAAACAGTTTCATCCTTCTTTATTTGCAGTTTTTTAATAATATTCCAGGCAGTTAAATATGAAATTGAGAGTGTAGCAGCTTGCTCATTACATATTCCATGAGGTATAGGTATGATATTTGTCTTGGGAACAATTACATATTCGGCATAACCACCACTGTAATTGCCCAAACCGCCAATTATTGAAAAATCATTGCATAGGGTTTCGTTTCCATTCTTACAATTATCACAGTTATTACAGCTAATTCCAGGATATATCAGAACCCTTGATCCTTTAGAAAATGTTGAATAATCTTCTTGTAACGTACCTACAATATCACTTCCACAAATATGGGGAAACTTAATGAAGATACCTGGCATTCCCATTCTTGTCCAAATATCAAGGTGATTTACCCCACAATATTTTACCCTAATTAGAATCTGGGATGAATTTGGTACCGGAGTTGGAAAATTATCTACATACTTTAATACATCTGCATTACCATGGCTATATATAGGAACAGCTTTCATAAGATTATCACTAGTTTCTAAAATTAAACTTGAATATTATGCATTTCTTTAAGATCGTCCTTAAATTGAAATAATTCCTCCGGAATGTTAGCTTTTATAGGATCACGTAGTGAATATCGCTTACCATTTTCATTTGTTGATTCTCTTTTTTTTGTCCATATTAATGAATTAAAATCAGTTATAGCTTTAGTAAATTTACACATATCCACATAATCATTACTACGTAAAGGAAATTTTTGTAGATGAATACTTTCGTTAGAATAAATTGTAGTCCATAGTTTATCTGTGATAAAGGGACAAATAGGTGCTAATAGTAACAATATTACTGAAAAACATTTATGTAGAGTATATAATGCGGAAAGTCTATTATTTGTAACTTTATCATTGTATGCGCGCGATTTTACCAATTCAAGGTAGTGAGAAGCGAAAACATTCCAAATGAATTCTCTTATTTGTGAAGCAGGAATAAAGAAATTATATTCTTTATAACCTCTGATGCATTCATCTATTAATTTTGATAATTCTCCCAAAATCCATCTATCCGAAGATAATAAATCAGATTCGTATGAAGTAATGAATTCGAAAGAAGATACAAATCTTCCAATATTCCATAACTTGGTTAAAAATTTTTGTGCTTCTACTATCTTTTGTTCTGAACATCTAAAGTCCTGTCCAAGATTTGCTTCAATTGCTGACCAGAATCTAAAAGTATCTGCTCCATGCTTACTTATTATTGGAAAAGGATCAATTACATTTCCCTTACTCTTACTCATCTTTTCGCCATACTCGTCAACACCATATCCCATAATCCAGACATCACTCCAAGCAAGCTTTTCTGTTAATTGATAACATCGTAACATTGTGTAATATAACCATGTTCTCACAATGTCTTTTGCTTGTGGTCTTATTTTTGTTGGAAAGGTTTTTAAAAAAAAGTCATTGTCTTTAGTATATTTAGTTACAAATAGCGGTGATATACTCGAGTCCATCCATGTATCAAATGTTCTTTCATCGCCAGTAAATTTGTTGTATCCACAATTATTACATTTATCAAAAGGTGCTATATCTTTCCAAGGTCTATAATATTTTCCAGGTTCAGGCAATATTGGTTCTTTGCAATTATCACAATACCATATGGGAATTTCCGTACCGTAAAATCTCCTTCTTGATATTGGCCAATCTATAATAACAGAATCTAACCAATTCAATAATATCTGTCTGTGAGATTCTGGATAAAAAGTGAGAGAAGACGAAAATTCTCTAAGTTTAGGGAGAAAAACAAGTTGTTTTATATAATAATCTTGCATTGGAATTATCTCTACTGGTGATTTGCTTCTTTCGCAAATTGGAATCCTATGCAGGATCGATTGTTCTTTTACAATGTGATTGCTATTTTTCAAGTCTTCGATAATTTTCTTTCTTGCATTGTCTATGGTTAAAGCAGAATAATTACCACCGTTTTCACTTATCCTACCAAATTGATCAATGGCAACAATTTCTTTTAAACCCAATTCTCTAAATATTTGTACATCATTAAGATCTCCATAGCTACAAACCATCACAGCTCCCGAACCAAAATCAGATTTTGCTGAATGATGTGCCAAGATCTTTACTTCTCTATTGAACAAAGGTAGGATTACCGCCTTATTGAGTAGCTTCTGGTATCTGGTATCGTTTGGGTTTACTATAACGCATTGGCATGCAAAAATTAGTTCAGGCCTAGTTGTAGCTACAATCAGATCCTCGTTTACATTTTTTAGGTTAAACTTCATATATACTAGATTTGTCTTTCTTTCTTCATAGGTTATTTCTGCATCTGCGATTGTAGTTCCACAGCTTGGACAATAATTATTTGGTCGATTAGCAGAATAAACCAGTCCCCTCCTCCATAAATTAATAAAAGTACTTTGAGTTAAGGTGCGATATTCATTCGAATCAGTCCTATAATACTCCTCAAAATTTGCGCTAAGACCGATACTTTTCATGATTTGGATCATTTCTTTTTCTAGGTCATCCAGTGATATCTTACAAAGATTAAGAAATTCCTCCCTATCAGTCTGTCGCATCTTGATTTTGTGTTTTTTTTCGGTGTAAATCTCTACTGGAAGTCCATTTCTGTCAATGCCTATTGGAAAATATACATTATTTCCAAACATTCTTGCCGTTCGCGCTATCATATCAATTTGTGCATAATGTGCTGCTGCTCCCATATGCCATGGCCGCCCTGATGGATAAGGAGGAGGAGTATCAATCACATAGTTGTCCTTATCAGAAACTTTGAATTCATAGATTCTCTCCTCATGCCATTTTTTCAAAATAACATTTTCAATATTCGAATTCCATATTTTTTCATTGATTTTTTGTTGCATTTTTTAGGTTAGAACTAATCCACTAAAAGGCTTCTATTTAAGTTCATGCTACAAAAAAGTATTAGATTAATACAAATATCAATTATTTCCATTTATAATAAAAAGCCGATCTTAATCATTACCATTAGAAAAATTTTCTATATTCACTTAATGTTAGCCAGAATATGTGCACCCTTATTTGCACCTTCATAAATGTAAACACCCAAAGCTTCTACATTTGGAGGCATTTTTGAGGACAATAGCTTTATTATGATGGATGAAAGATTCTCAACCGTTGCTTCTCCAGGCATAAGAAAAGTAGTATCTTTAGGAAGCTGCAGATTGAAAAATCCGCGTGGACCGTCAAATGATACGTAATAATGAATACTATCTTCCTTGTAAACATATTTCTTATTAATAAAGAATTTGTGATCTAGTATTGAAAGGGTTTCTTTGATAATTCTTTTTGCCTCACTAAAATCGATAACCAGGTTATTCACCATTTTTCCAATGATCTCTACCATAACAGTAGAGGTGTGTCCATGTAGTATTGAACACTTTTCAACTAGTGGTAAAATATGGGCATAGTCAAATGCTAGCGATGAATCCTCTAAAAATATAGATCCTACTTGATCCCTCTCAGAATCAATAAAAGATATTGTTTCAAAATCGCTAGATTTCACACCAAACTTTGATTTACCAATAGCAATGATATCAAGATCAGGATTATTATTTTTTATTTCATTGAATTTATCTAGGTCTTTCTCAGAATCTAAAATTTCAATATATTTATTATCAACCTTAAAGTCAACAAGTACCTCATTGCCATTCATCAGCTTAATTTTAAAGTCATATTGATAATCTTTTCCTAAGAATGAAAGTAATCTTGAGAAAGATAATTCCGTCTTACTCCTCAACAAATTTCCCTTTCTATCAATATATTTGAGATCTTCATCCAGAATTATTTTCTTCATTTATTTATTTCAAAGAATTCAGATATATACAAGTTACTTTTTATGCATTTGTGTACTTATTGCTCGCAGCTACAAAAGTTTCAGATAAAAATATCATGTTTAAAAATGATTAAACGGGTTGTGTTCGTTAATTACTAAAATCTTTTTATGACAATCCTTTTTTTAATTAAAATGCATTGTACAATTCAGACCTTATCGAGGCATTATTTGTAACAGTAACTGAAAATCTAAGAGGAATCAATAAAATTGGCATTGCTTTTTCAGGCGGAATAGACAGTACCTTACTTGCAATGATTTGTAAAAATATGAATATCGATACTACTTTATTTACTGTGGGCTTTCCTGATTCTAATGATGTAGAATTTTCAAAATCAATATCCCATAAAATCAATATGAATCACAAAATTTTAGAGATAGAAAAAGGTGATTTAGCTGTAATTACAAAAAAAGTTAAAAACGAAATATCCTGTAGCAACACATCTCATATAGAAAATTGCATTGCGTTTAGCTACATAGCTAAATTGGCAAGTAAGAATGACACGTCTGTCGTACTAACAGCTAACGGATTTGACGAACTTTTTTGTGGATACAATAATTTCCGATTAATATTTAATCAAGGTAGTGATACTATTAATAAGACTATTGAATCAAAGATTCTGAATGAATTAGAATTAACAAATGAAATAAAACAGGTAGCAAAGGAATATCGTGTCAGTATTTTACAGCCATTTCTCTCAAAAGGATTCATTTCTGTTGCAATGAAATTTCCAATTTATAATAAAATAGTTAGCAATGATGATGTTCTAAGAAAGCATATCATTAGAAAGATAGCGTTATCTTTTGACTTACCACCAGAAGTCATATTTAGGAGAAAAAAAGCAATTCAATACGGTTCTCTAATACACAAATATCATAAAAAAATAGATTAACGAATTTTGTAATTTTTACGTATTTGTTCAGTTTTTTTTATGACGTTATTTATTATTTTTGTTGATGCAGCCAGATGACAGTTCGGATCAAATATTATTCTTAATTCCTTCTTGTTTAAATTGGCTCCAATAGAAGGATCTTGCATTATCGCTTCTTTGAAGTCTTTATCATTTGCAAGTGTTTCAAAGGCAACATGTTGTATGTTATCATATGCGCTCATTCGAGGAATCCCTTTCTTAACTAGTGCTTCAAGAATGAATTCTGCAAAAATTCTTCCCTTTGTTGTATTTATATTCTCTAGAATTTTTTTCGTATTTACACTTAATCCTTCAATTACCTTTATCATACTGTTTATCATTTCATCTAAAAGAATGACACCCATTGGAATAGTAAATCTCTCATTCGCAGAATTTGAAAGATCTCTTTCATGCCATAATGAAATATTCTCTTGAGAGATACTTGAAAAGGAACGAAGAATTCTTGCAAGTGATGATATTCTTTCACTTTTAATAGGATTTCTTTTTACTGGAACTGCGCTACTTCCCAACTGACCCTTTTTAAAAGGTTCCTCAACCTCACTTATTTCCGTTCTCTGTAAATTTCTTATTTCTGTTGCCATCTTGTCTAGCGTACATCCTACTAGTGAAATAATAAATTGAACTTCTGCTAGTCTTTCCCTAGGTATTACTTGTGTTGCAGCCTCTATAGAATGAAGTCCAAGCGATTTGGCCACGTTGTTTTGAACATCCAATGCCTTTGATCCCATTAATGAACCTGTTCCAACTACTCCTAAGGTCTTACATAATAGAAATCTTTTCTTACCTTCTTCGATTCTCTCTATATGGTGTGAAAGTTCATTTGCCCAGATTGCAAATTTTAGTCCAAAAGAGATTATGCTTGAATGTTGTCCATGAGTTCTTCCTACGGATGGTAACGTACTATATCTCCTCACCTTATTTATCAATAGCGAAATTAACCTTAAAATTTTTGGTTCAATTATTTCAAGTGCGTCCTTTAATTGCATTGACGTAGATGTATCTACAACGTCGTTACTGGTTAATCCGTAATGTATCCAGGGTTTTGTTGACGGTGAGCAATATTCGCTAATAGCTTGTACTAACGAAGCTGTATCGTGCTCACTAATTGATTCCAGATCCTTAATCCTTTTCATTGTGATTTTGTTTGATCTTGCTACTCTAGAAATTTCTTTTGAGGCATTTAGTGGAATGAGATTAAATTTGCCCTGCGATAATGCAACCTTTGCTTCGAAATCAAGTTGATACCTAAGTCGATTTTCTTCATCAAAAATTTTTCTTATTTCATTGCTACCATATCTTCCAGAATCAATAGGTAATATTGTCATCTAATTTAGGAATTAGTAAACGTAGAATAAATATTATTATTTTTTAATATAAAAATTCTAATTAATATTCAGTAACATATAATTTCAACAAAATTATAAACTAAATTAAAATATTTTATTCTCATCTTAGAATAATATTTATAGTGGGATACTATACAATGCGATAATGAATCGTAGTTTAATAGTAGCAAGCTTACTAGTAGCTAGCTTTTTGCTTGCAAGCAGTATTGCTTTGGTTCCGTATTTTTCAGGGAACAATGTGGTATTTGCACAGGGAAAAGATCAAGGAAAGGTCAAACACGTAACTTTAATCGCATCAGAAAAAGAAGTTCAAGTTGCTCCTGATAACGCTTTACACCCGGGAGGTGTCACGTATAATGCAATGGTATTCAATGGTACCATACCAGGTCCAGTTATATCAATAGACCAGGGTGACACACTAAACATCACACTAAAGAATGAAGGACAGACTATTCACAGTATGGACTTTCATGCAGGATTTGGTCCAGATAAAGCAAACTCTGGCAGCGTGAAACCAGGTGAATCAAAGACATGGACACTCAAGGGAGTAAACCCAGGTGTATTCTTCTATCACTGTAGTGGTGACAGCCTCAATGGAATATGGGAACATATTGCTAACGGAATGTACGGTGGCATAGTTGTTCATCCACAAACCGAAGAAAAAGCCAAAGAATTCTATTTAGTATTCGGTGAATTGTACAACAATGCCGACAAAGGAGTATTTGTAGGTACAAATGGAACAGGATCATTTGACGTTGGCAAGCTGTTATCAGATCAGCCAGATCTGGTACTGACAAACGGTATGGCCCACAAGTATGTGCCAGCAGTTGGCCAAGTAAATAAACTAGTCATTAACAAGGACGCAGAATTATTCAAGGTAAAACCAGGTGAATTAACTCGTTGGTATGTAGTTAATGCAGGACCAAACGATGGTGTATCATTCCACATTATTAGCGGAATGATTAATGTAAGAGATGGTAGCAACACAGCAAACAACGCCCTTGGAACACAGGATAGAAATGACGAGACTTGGTGGATTCCTCCAGGTTCAGCATCAGTAATTGAATCAACATTCCCAGATCCAGGCATCTATGTAGGTGTAGACCACTCAATGAAAGACGTTGTAAAAGGTGCTGCATTTGCAATAGTAGCCATGGAGAACTCAACTGCAACTGATCATCCAACAGGAACATGTGTCGCACAAAAAGGCAGTGAAAGTGTTGTCTGTACAGAACAATCTGCTTCCGCATCAGGATCAGAATCAAAATCTGGATCTCAATCTGGATCTCAATCTAAATCCGGATCTGAAGACTCTCAGAATGCCTCAGAATCAAAATCTGGATCTCAAAGTGAAATAACCCAAAACGCTACAATGCTCAATACCAGCAGCAGTAGTAACATGACCGGCAACGGAACAATGATGACTGGCAATATGAGTGGAAACGCAACTACGGGAGGAAACCAAACTGCATCACCAGGTTCTACAGTAATTATTTCACCAGGGTCATCTACTCCAAGTAATGCCAAATTCTTTGATCCTCCGACTTTAAAAGTAGCAAAGGGTACAACAGTAACTTGGAAAAATGGAGATTCTACATTGCATACAGTAACTTCAGGAACTGCTGAAGGAAACGAATCTGGTACATCATTTGACTCAAGTTATTTGGCGGGAGGAAAAACATTTCAGTGGACATTTAGTACCCCAGGAACGTTCGACTACTATTGTACTCTTCATCCTTATATGAAGGGACAAATAGTGGTAAGCTAAATCTCCTTTTTTCTCTTTTTTACTATAAAAATAAAGTTCAAGAATAATTCTCCTCATTCATTTTTCATATGTACAAGTAGCGATTAGAATAATACCAAGTATAACTATGTGATAATAAATTTGAAATTTTCTATGTTATCGTGCCCAGTAATCTCTTAACTTGTTAATGATTTTGTTATTCTTATTGAGCTCTTGATCTACAGAAAAATTGTGAAAAGTATTTTTATTGGTATCGTTTTGCATTTTGCTGTTTTCTAAATCAGGTAAGATTGGATCATTCAGATTATTCAATAATTTGTTTATATCTTTTATTGATAATATGGCCAAGACTAATTTATTATCATCCGGCGATACTATTGGGAATTCAGATATGGCAGTTTTACTTAGTAATTCAAAATAATCCAGAATCGGATCTAAAGGACGTAAGATAGGCGGATCATTTACCATGATACTTTCAACAGTTTTATTCTCTTTAATTGTTGAAACATTAGAAACATTAGATAAATCTTCAAAATAAACCATCCCTTCAAGTTTATCTTCATTGTTAGTAACAACTAGTGACTTAACGTTTAGGTCTCTCATAATCTGAATAGCATCATTTATTGAGGTATTTCGATTTATGTTATAGAAATCCGTACCCATTACATCTCTTACAAGATGATCTTTCAACTTCGAATCATGTTTTTTGGCATTTAACAACTGCATCTTTATATCGGAAACATAATTTTTATAAATATAATTATTTTTACCGGAGATAATATTTGATATGATTACTGATATGACAGTTGGAATAAGCAATGTATAACTTCCAACAACTTCAATCCCTATCACAATTGCAGAAATTGGAGTTCTAGTACTCGCAGTAAAGAAGGCAAATATTGATATCAGTGTAGCAGACGTTGTGTCAACAAACATGAAAATTCCAAAGGAGTGAAATAATGTAATTAGAGCTGAGCCAACAAGACCACCTATAACCAAAGTTGGACCAAGTAGACCCGTACTATTCCTAGATGCATTAGAAACTGATGTGGCAAAGATTTTCATTACTATTACGGGGAACATAATCCATATTGGAAAAATCTGATAATTACCAACTGTTGCAAGTTGTAACCATCCATACCCAGTACCTAATATTTCTGGAAAGCCAATTGCGAATATTCCAATAATTATTCCGCCCAGCGCGGGCTTGAAGTAAAGTGGAATTTTAATACTTTCAAAATGTTTTTGAAAAATCTGAATCGTTCTTACATATCCTATTCCTATTATTCCTATTAGAGCTGCAATTATGCCATATGCTGCTATAGACTGAAGACTTGTTTTTGTAATAAACTCTTGTGGGACATATAAGAAAGATGGCCAATTTAGAATAATTCCCGAAATAATATAACTTGTTATTGATGCCAAGAATGCTGGATAGAGTGATTTAATAATGAAATCTCTACGGTATAGTAATTCTAAACTAAAAATTGCTCCTCCAAAAGGTAACCTTAAGATGCCCCCTATAGTTGAACCCATACCCGCCGCAATTGCAATACGAATTTCCTCCTCATCAAGTTTGAAAATTCGACCCATTATCGAACCTAGTGTGGATCCAGTATGAGCTAGGGAATCTTCAATCCCACCACTCATCCCACTTCCTACTGCTAGAATACTGGAAAAAGATCTTAAAAATGAAATTTTTAGACTAAATTGATTTTTCTTGTTATGAAATTCATCACTAATTTCATCTATGCCATTCCTACCAATTGCCGTAGATAATTTTGTTGAAAGTATTCCTATGATTAGACCAATAAGGCCTAAAATTACTGGAATAAGCCATGGTTTGAGGACATACAAAGAATAGTTGGAAGACAAGGTAGCTACATCTTCTGGGTAAGGTTGAATGTATCTCACTATGTCACTAAGAAAAAATGATGAAAAAATCCTAATTGCCTCATAGGCAGCAATTACCAATAATCCTGAGAGAACCCCTATGATTATACCAATGATGGTCCATTTCCTCAGATACACCAGATCGAGGGTTGTCCAGTCAAATCTCCCGACAAATCTTTCTATGTATCTAGATAAATTCAAATTGATTTAGGACATTGTGATGAAATTATAGGCTGATATTCATTGAGCTCAGTTAATGTTTACAAATTTTGTTAAAATTATTATCCTCCAGTATCTCTCATAAAGATGCTTTTATCTTATTCATAAATGCTCTTTCGAATTTATGTATTCTTCCCAAATTTTAAATAGTAATTTAAATTTAAATTACTCAAGAATATTCAATATAACAATGAATATCTTTCTATTAGTAACCACCATATTTTGTATACTGTTATTACTATTTATCGCCTATGCATTTATCAACAATAGTGATTTTAAATTAATTAATGAAGCTGCTAATACAGGGACTCGTTTAGAAATTGATACATCCTCAGAGAATGAAACGGCAAACGAGACGCAAAACCAATAATTTGTTTTGTTAATAGAATAATTTTATTTTATTTTACAGACTTCTGTTTAGAATACCAACTTCTATCAGGTTAGCTTACTTTTAGATCAAATAGTGCCTGTTCTGTCTTAATTGGAATAAAATTAATTCCCATGACACTTATCTGTACTGAATATTGGCCTCCTTGATCGAATTTATACGGAATTTTAACGATTCCTTCAGCTGTGTGCAGCAATGGTTGTCCGGTTTTAGATGACGCTCTAAAAACTTCGCTGTTCATTTTGCTTATTGCAAGATCATAGTCTACATGGACTTGTACTGATTGCGTAGATGGCTGTAAGAAAGTAACCATGAATTGTGTGTCCACGTTTTTTGTTACTGGAAAAGGCTTAATTTGTAAATCAATATCAACGCTTGTTCCGTTTGTAGCTGCTTTAGTATCAGAAGAAGTAATTTGTACCGGTTTTGAAATTTGTGTACTATTTGCTGCTGTGGCATTAGTACTATTTGCTGCTGTGGCATTAGTACCATTTAATGTGTTTGAGGTTTGTAAAAAGCCGAAACCTGAATCTATAGACATTGGAATGAAAACAAGTATTGCAAAGGAGAAACAAATTATAAAATAAATCATACCAATTTTTTTACTCATCATTAAAGATAAAGATAATTATTTAATAAACCTTACAATATCGGATCCAGTAAAATTTTTTCTTATATAATATCGTAATTTTAAAAATCATAGCAGTTCAAATCAATTTTTGATTTTTGAGGCATAAGTCTGGCCATACGCTCATATTTCCATGTTGGGGATAGCAATAAGTACGTCATCATGGAACGGTATAAATGATCCGAATTTAGATTCCATCCGTCATCTCAATTTTCAAATTTAAATGATTACCGAATCCAATGAATAAACTATCAAACAAACATTTTTCCATCATTAAGCTTCTATATCTTTAATAAGCAAATTTAATAATCATTTATATGTATGAGTCTGGGAGTTCCCGTATTGCTCTATTTTTAATGATCTCTGTTAGTATGATATTGATGGGAGCTGCTATATTACATTCAGGCTTTTCACAAATCCCTAACCCGTTTTCTGTAACTTCTTTGATTCTAGGAAAAGATAAACCACTCTCTATGGCATTCGATCAAAAAACAAATAAAATCTACGGAATATTTGCAACAGGTACTGGAGAAAAGAATCTAATTTATGTTGTCGACACCGCTCAAAATAAAGTCATTGACACCATTAAGATTGGATCACAAAAAAACGATTTTCTATCCGATATTGCAATAGATCCTACTAGAGGAGTTATCTATGCAACAGGTCAGCATCTAGTTAATGAAAATGACACCACTGTTGCATATGATACATTATATGTAATCAATTCGACTAATAATAAATTCAAGACAATTCAATTGTACGGTGAAACTGAAGAAGGTAAAGAAGGAGGTTTAGCGGGCATTTCTGTTAATCCTGTTACCAACACGATATACATTGGTTCATTATATCCGGAGGGAGGAAAGCCTGGGATGTATGTAATTGATGGAAATACATCACAACCTGTCCATATAGATAAATGGCAGTATGGAATAAAAGATATTAAATTAGACCCAGAATCTAATTTACTATATGCTGGTGCAAAGTACGACAACATTATTTCAATAATAAATCAATCTAATAATGAAATAGTTTCTAATATAACAGCAGAAAGTCCAATAGCAATAGCGCTCAACAACGAAAAGAAGATATTATACGAAGCAGGCAGTGATGGAAAAGTCAATGTTTTTGATCTTACAAATAACAAAAATATATCAAGTATACAGGGAGGATTTGTAAAAAAAATCTTGTACAACCCAAATGACAAATTACTCTATTTAATTGATCAAAATTTGACTAACATTTTGTCTAAAAATTCAAACTCTACCAAAAGTATTGCTATAGCAGTAAATATGACGAACAATATCCTAAATAAATTTGAAACGAATTTCATAGTTGATAATATTATCATCAATCCCTCAACTGACAAGGCATATCTTTTAGGATACGATGGAAAGAATTCAAAATTATTTATTGTAAAATCACATTAATTTATCCAACCCTATTGTCCGAAAATCATTCAAATGGCAATTGCTCTCGTAACTTGAATTCATTATTCCTAAGACAAAATCAAGTAGAAAATGTATTCAATATCAAGAAGAATGATGATTTCTAATAGAACTATTTTTGTCCATCCAGATCATGTGCTGATGGTATCATAAAGATATACTATGATAGCTTTGATTAATATAATGAAATCAAATGCAAAAAAGATACTTTTGTTTTGAATGTGGGACAAATGTTCTTGAAGACAAAATGGAAAATAGAATAGCAGATTGGTTTGGTATCTGTAAACGGTGTAATGGGAATAAAATATTTTCAGTTAATTAAATCAAAAGAATATTCGTTTAATTAGAATTATATAGTGAAGCAGGACTGTGTTAGTATTCTATAATCGTCCTCCCCCTCTCTGAGATGATGCAGTAACTATATCATAATATTATTACTTTAATGTTGATGTCGATAAAATCTCAGAAAAATAAATTCTTCAATTTTCTCTTGATCATTTCTATGATTGATCATATCCATGAATTTTTGGATCTACAATGTGAGTAATGATATTGAATTACAAAAACAGTCTTGATGCTTTGATGACAATATTAAAAATGGGAGGAAGAATTACACAAGCGTCAAAGCATCCATCACATATGTTAAATGGTCTAAAATATTATTCATTAGAAGTAAGCATAAACGGAGATCATTATTTTATACAAGCATTTGAACATGAAGCAACTGACCTATTTAATGCGGTAATGTCCATACTTGATGAAAAAAAAACTGTAATGAAAAGAATTGAAAAGATTTTCATATGACCCTTTTTATTGATTTTTCTAATTAATGAAATATTATTTCTAGTTTAAGCTTTCGTTAGATTATTATCTTTGGCTTACTTTATTCAATCCATTGCAAACAAATGGCAATGATTGGATCAATCTCACTATAAAATTCACTAGTAACTGTAAGACCTGTGGAAAGAGAATATCAAAAGGTGAGCTGGCATTATGGTCAAGATCAAGTAAATCAATAAAACATGTTGAATGCCATACAAGAGATTTATCAAATCCATCCTATATTTCAATTAATTCTAAACAACTAAAGTGTGCTATCTGTGGTTCATTAGCTGGATGCACCGAATGTGAATTTGAGAAAGATTGCGACAGAACTCTAGTTTCACAATTATGCATTTGTAAGAAATGCTATGATGATAAAGGGGCCTTGGAAAATTATTATAATGTTATCAACTCTTTTGTAACTGGTAAAAAATCATGATTCTATCAATTCTCTACCAGAATTGACAAGATATCCACATTTTTTATTGAAATAGTCTTGTTTTGTCAAGAGTGAATAAATAATGGATACTGATAGTCTAATTAGATGGATAGTCGGGGGTATTATGCCATTCTTGGAGTCTCACAAGATGCTAATTTTCAAGACATAAAAAAATCATATAGAAAACTTGCAAAAAAATATCACCCTGACAGAAACAAATCCCTCCATGCAGAAGAGACAATCAAAAAAATTAATGAAGCATTCGAAACTCTTTCTGATAGGAGGAAGAGAAAACAATACGATAGAGAATCATCCAATATATTTGATCAAAAGGATTCGAATAATGAAGAAAAAGAAGAGAATTTATCAGATCAAAAACAAACGAATTCACATAAATTTACAAAGCCGCAATCCGAAAATAATCTTGGTTATGATAACTTACTTCTTGACACTATAAGAAGTAGATTTCATATTCTGATTGAACCAAGCTTGTGTTTGGCATTTGGGGGATGTGAATCCATAGCACCAAAGGTGTTTGTAGTTGATAAAAGTAAACACATTAATCCTAAGGCAAGAGTCGAATCAGAAACAGCAGATACTCTAGATAGGATCGTTATGGCAGCTCAAGCATGTCCCACAAAGGCAATAAAAATCATAGATAGATATACTGGAAATCAAATATATCCATGAAAGGAGATAATATCATTGTTGACTAAAGGACTGCTCGCCAATCAAATATCATTAAATAATCTCATATGTTCAGCCATAATACACCTATTGAATACAACATCTATCTTGTTATCTAAGGCAATTTTTTCTGCTTCCACATTGTGAATACCTTCCTGTAACCAAATAACAGTAATTCCAAGTTTTTTTATGGAATCTTCTACTACCGGATAGACATCCTTAGAGGGCCTAAACACATCTATTATGTCTATTTGCGATTTGATATCTGATACGTAAGCATATGTTCTTCTACCGAGAATTTCGCTAGCTATTGGATTTACTGGTATAATATTATATCCTCTTTCCATCATATATTTAGGAACAAGGTGGGCTGGCTTGGCAGGATCTCTTGACATTCCTACAACTGCTATATTTCTAAAATTGTAAATTTTTCGAATTTCCTCGTCTGTATGATTATCTGTTATACTCATGAGGATCTACCGTAATAATCATTTAAAATGATTGTACAAATTGATGCTATACAGTATTTATACTGAACAATCTGTATTCCCTCTGTGAAACTAGGAAGAAAAACTCATGCATACAGCTCCCAAAGAAGTGAAAGTAAGAAAATAGAAAAATCTAAAAGAAGGAAAAGAAATATCCCAAGAACTTGATAAAATTTAAAAGTTTTGTAATAAACTAGCAAAAATATATTAAAGTTAACCTTTAATATGGAATATTTCCAAAATTATATATATATATTAGCACCTCAGAAATATTTACGACAATGTATATATATGAGAAAAAAACATAAATATAAGAAACAAACATTGTCTCAATTTTTGTGGGGTATTAGAATTGGTTAAAGATATTTCTTTGTTCAGTGACCGCTGTCCAAGATGTGGTAAGGGTCCAATGGTCACAGATAATTCAAGCGGAGAAATGTTTTGTGGAAATTGTGGATTTGTAGTTACAGAACGTATTGAAGAAACTGGACCAGAATGGAGAGCATTTTCAAAAGAAGAACATGAAGACCGTAGTCGTGCTGGCATTCCAACATCACTTGCAATGCACGATATGGGACTTGCAACAATAATTGGGCCTGTTGATAAGGATGCATCTGGAAAGCCATTATCAGCATCCATGAAAAGTACTATTGAGAGGTTAAGAACCTGGGATAGTCGGAGTCAGGTACATGAGCCAGTAGATCGCAATTTTAGGCAAGCTTTTAGTGAACTAGATAGGCTAAAAGATAAACTTGCAGTTGGCGATGCTGTAATCGAAAAAGCTGCATATGTATATAGAAAAGCACTTGAAAAGGGACTCGTAAGGGGAAGATCTATTTCTGCCCTCGTGGCTGCCGCACTTTACGCAGCTTGCAGAGACACTGAAACTCCAAGAACATTGAAAGATATTGCTCATGCAAGTAATATCAAGAAGAAGGATGTAGCCAGATGTTATAGACTATTGATCAGAGAGCTTGACTTGAAAATGCCTGTCGTAGATCCTGTAAAATGTGTGGCAAGAATAGCAAGCAAATCCGGACTCTCTGAAAAAACTAAAAGAAAAGCTTTAGAGATATTGAAAAAAGCTGAACAAGGCAAAATTTCCGCAGGAAAAGATCCTATGGGATTAGCTGCTGCTGCCCTGTATGTAGCTTGTGTAATGAATGGTGAAAATAAAACTCAAAAAGATGTTGCAGAGGCTGCTGGAGTAACTGAAGTAACAATAAGAAATAGATACAAAGGCTTAAAGATACATTTAAAATTATAATTTTTTAGTACATTATATCCTCTAATATCATATAAAATAGTTACTGAGTAGAAGAACTAAAAAAATAGATAAAAAATAAAGGATTTTTTAAATTACTTGCCACGGTCTTGTTGCAAATGTTATTCCCATTCCAGCGCCAATCAGTATCACCTGATATGTGATATCGCCCCATGGAACTGGTTTAAATATTGGTTGTCCAGATATCTGAACAGTTTGACCAGGACCAAGACCAGGACCAACATGCTCGATGTTTAACTGTGTATGAACATGGTAAACACCTGGTTCAAGTGCTTTTGCAGTAATTGAGTATGGAATTGTTCCTTGTGGAGGAATATCAAATATATTTCCTGGAGGATCTCTCGAAATAAATTCCCATCTATTACCAGCGTTGGTTGACTCACTAAATAGTGACAACCACGCTCTTAATGGTTTATTTACAAGACTCTGCAGGGTTCCGGTTACTGTCAGCTGATCTCCCGCATTCAACGTTTGTGCTGAGAAAGCTTCATCCTGAATCCTTACGAATCTACTTTGAAGCTGAGCCTGAACACCATGTCCTTGAACAGTTTGAGAGACTGCCATTATTGTCGATGTGGACATTACTATTGCAAATAGTGCAACTACCGCTATCTTTATGTTCGACGTATAATTTACACCTAGCCTTACCAGAAAAAACAAAGATATATGCTTTGCTATGACCTTACCTTCTCATCGCGTATTTGGTTATTAATTAATAATAATATTGAATAGTGCACACTAATATTCTTAAAAGATGAATCGGATAAGTAGGAATTTCTAATCAAATAAAGTACACTAGCAAGTTTTAGACGCAAAATTTAAAAAGGGATCCTTTGATGGTAAACACAATGACTATGCCAAAGGGATATGGTGGCGGCGGTGGCGGCGGTGGCCGTACAACTACAGGCGGTGGTGACGAGATTGAACACATGATCGGTCGACGTGTAGAAAATATGAGAGGAATTTTCATCATAGGCTTCATTCTTTGTTGGGCTGCGACAGCCGGTGGTGTTTATGTTGGCGTAACTGTTTACCCATGGGCATATCCATTACCAAGTGGACTTTATGCTCTGTCAGTATTAACAGTCATTGAATCACTAGGATTCTTCTGGATAATGAAAATTTCACGAGAAAGATTGGGATACGCCTAAAATCTATTATTTATTGTAACTTTTTTTCTTGTTAATTTTCGACTTTTGATAGCTATTTCAGGATCATTAGAATAATCTAATTCTAGCCTTCAAATATTTCATAAAACAAATTTTTAAAAAAATTTTCACAATGTATCAAATTTATCGTAGGCACCAATTAAGAATATCAAAATAAAATCTTATATACAACCTTTAGGAGACATTTGGTAATGGTTTGGCTTAGACGCACTACACACTATCTATTCATAGTTGTAGTTGCTGTAAATAGTACATTATTGACAATCAACGCAGGAGACTACATATTCTATACTGATTGGGCGTGGACCTCATTCGTAGTATTCTCAATATCCCAATCAACTATGCTTGTAGTTGGTGCAATCTATTACATGCTATTCACCGGTGTACCAGGGACTGCAACATATTACGCAACAATCATGACTATCTATACGTGGGTAGCCAAAGGAGCTTGGTTTGCACTAGGATATCCAATGGACTTCATCACCGTACCTATTTGGATACCTTCGGCTATGCTGTTAGATTTGACATATTGGGCAACAAGAAGGAATAAACATGCTGCAATTATAATTGGCGGAACATTGGTTGGACTTTCACTGCCAGTATTTAATATGATCAATCTACTGCTTATCAGAGATCCTCTAGAGATGGCATTCAAATATCCTCGTCCGACATTGCCTCCATACATGACACCAATCGAGCCTCAGGTCGGAAAGTTCTACAATAGTCCCGTAGCGCTAGGATCGGGAGCTGGAGCTGTACTAAGTGTTCCAATAGCCGCACTAGGTGCTAAACTTAATACCTGGACATATAGATGGATGGCCGCGTGGAGCAAGTGGGATTAAAACCACATCCTTTTTCATTTTTATTTTCTTTTATTTAGAACCTAAATTTACACCGAGAAAATAATACTATTCATTTTTTGTAACTAAGAAGCCTTCTTAGTATGGGTTATTTTTAATGCAAAGTATAAGTTCAAGCTAGCTTACTTTAATATTGCAAGATGTCTTCGAAGAACAATTCCCCTGAGGAAAGTGTTACATGCGAAATTTGTGGCATTGCAATTGAAGCATGCACATGTTCTTGTCCGTATTGTGGAGAACGGGATTCATGTGAGTGCTGTTTATATGATGCTGCTACAGGTGGCGGATGATGATTTTATATTTTATATATCTATGATTTAATTAATACTATGGAGAATGTAAGTCATTGTCTTTTTTGGCTAATGCAAATTCTATATCTTGGTTGATTGGTGGACCACAAGGAAGTGGTGTTGATTCAGCTGCAAATATCTTTGCAAAAACATGCGCAAAAGAAGGCTTCCATATTTTTGGAAAGAGGGAATTCTATTCTAACATTAAGGGAGAGCATAGCTATTTTACAATAAGAATTTCAGAAAAGCCTGTAAGTTCCCACTTGGAAGAAATTAATATGCTTGTATCATTTGATTCCGAGACCGTTTTCAGACATGCAGACAAAGTATCTCCCGGCGGGGTAATAATATATGATTCATCTCTTGCTGAAACAGTTTTAGGGGAAGTACCCTCAATTGATTTCCAAGCAAATGATAGAATAGGTAAATTATTAGAGGACTCTGGGCAGGCTCCTAAATTAAGTGGAATGCTGGATCTTGCAAAGTCGAGAGGTTGTATCGTATATGGGCTGCCATATTATGAAATGATAGAAGCAGTAGCAAAAAATATGAACGATCCTAAACTAAGTAAACTTTCTAGAGTAGTTAATGTTATGGCGATATCGGCATCAATTTCATTACTTGGTATCAAAAAAGATATGTTGATTAGTGCTATTCAGGAGGTATTTGGATCAAAGCCCAAACTACTTTCTAGTAACATAGAAGCAGCGGGATATGCTTACAACTATATAGGCACTAAATTTGATACAAAGACTATTAAATTCAAGATAACGCCTAAAGATGTCCTAAAAGATTATGTGTTGATTTCAGGTAGTCAAGCTGCCGCGATTGGGAAAATCCTTGGTGGTTGTAGATTTCAAACTTATTATCCGATTACACCAGCAAGTGATGAAAGTGAGTTTTTAGAATCAAATCAGATCATCGATCAAGTTGATGGTAAAAATGGGTCTGTAGTTGTGGTGCAAACCGAAGATGAAATTGCTGCCATAACCATGGCTATTGGCGCTTCGTTAACCGGAGTCAGAACAGCCACTGCAACATCTGGCCCTGGATTTTCATTGATGGCTGAAGCACTCGGTTGGGCTGGAATGAATGAGGTTCCATTAGTAGTTACAATGTATCAAAGGGCTGGACCTTCAACTGGATTGCCTACCCGACATGAACAAAGTGATCTCTTATTTGCCATAAATGCAGGACATGGTGATTTTCCAAAAATAGTACTAGCTTCTGGAGATATTGAAGAGTCCTTTTACGATTCCATCAAGGCCTTTAATTTCGCAGAAATTTATCAATTACCAGTAATTCATCTACTCGACAAAGCAATTAGTAGTAGTATCCAAACATGCAAAAGATTTAGCAATGAGCCCAAAATTGAAAGAGGAAAGTTCAAGAGTGTTATTGACAAAAATCAGAGTGAGGGTGCTGCGGGTCATTTTCAAAGATTCAAACTGGAAGATTCTCCTATTTCTATGAGAGTGCCTATTGGAACAGAAAATGCAATATTTTGGAATACTGGTGATGAACACACAGAGGAAGGTCACATATCAGAGGATCCTGAAAACAGGATCAAAATGATGGACAAAAGAATGAAAAAGCTAGATCTTGCATTAGAAAAAATAGCTGAAAACGACAAAGCGGCTTGTTATGATTTTGATTCTGATAGTAAGGATGTTGTTATCAGCTGGGGATCTACGAAAGGGGCAATTTTAGAAGCCCTAGAAAAATTGTCAGAAGAAGGAAGCAAATTAAGGTTCATTCAGGTTCGATTACTTCACCCATTTCCTACTGAAACAGTGAAAAAATATTTGAGGGATGCTAAATTAATTATAGATGTAGAAATGAATTACTCATCACAATTAGGATCATTGGTACAACAAAATATTGGCAGAGAAATTGATTATAAAATAGTAAAATACAATGGAAGACCAATGTCCACAACCGAGATTTATATTGCACTAAAGAGTATATTATCTGGCAACAATGAAAGGAGGATTATATTAGATGGCGGAACTTAAATTAGCTGACTATAAAACAACGGTACATAATGATTGGTGTCCTGGTTGTGGAGATTTTGGAATATTAAACGCAATTCAAATGGCATTGAGTGAAATGCAGATACCAAGACATAAAGCAGTTATTTTTTCTGGAATTGGATGCTCGGGGAAAACTCCACATTTCATAAATGTGTATGGGATTCACACTTTGCATGGAAGAGTTTTGCCATTTGCGCAAGGTGCTAAAATTGCCAATCCAGATTTAGAAATTATAGCTGTTGGAGGCGATGGTGATGGCCTTGGAATTGGAGCAGGACACTTTGTTGGCGCAGGAAGGAAAAACGTTGACATTCCATATCTTATATTTAACAATGAAGTTTATGGTCTGACTAAGGGACAGGCTTCTCCTACCCTGAGGTTAGGAGAAAAAACAAAATCACTTGTAACTCCTAATACTAGTAATTCTGTAAATCCTATAGCGTTAGCTTTTGTATCAGGATTTACATTTATTGCACGATCATATTCATATGAAGTCAAACATCTCAAAGATACAATAAAAAGAGCCATAACACACAAGGGTTTAGCGTTTATAGATGTTCTCCAACCATGTCCAACATACGATGATATCCATACCAGGGAATGGTTTCAAGGAAAAAATAAACCAGATTCAGAGAAGGCAGTACCTAGAATTTATAAAATTGAAGAAGCTGGATATGACGGTGTAATACATGATGAGTCTGAAGTTAATGGAAAGATGTCAAAGATTTTAGAATTTTCAAGCGAATGGGGGGATAAGATTCCGATTGGTATCTTTTATCAGAACGAGTTAGTTCCTTCCTATCATGAGAGAATTGCTGAAAATATTAAGGATTACTTTGCTAGGCCACCTTCTCATCAGGAAATATCGGATATAGAGAATAAACCTACTGCAAGAATTGATAAAATATTAGACAAACTTCAAATCAACTAGCTTGGACCGTTGACGGGATGTATTTATCTGGAGTACAAGAGTCCTTTATATTAATAGGAAAACTACTATCTTGTCATAAATTATAGACTGGTAATCGATCGATGAAGGCATCACATTTAAATTGCCTTAATCATGATTCTAAAATTACATCGACCAAACCGATGGGGAACATATTCTGGATAGGCTTAATTGCTTATCCAGAATAATTATTGATATTACATCTACAAATTGCATAATTGAGTTATCTTGCTCTTTTATTTAGTTGCTTGATAAATTCTGCAAATTTTTCTTTTGGTATAACAGCCCCACAAGCTTTCTCATGACCCCCACCACTTCCAGAAAGCGCTGCAGATAAGTTGTTAACAATTCTTCCAAGGTGAACTTTGCATTCATTTGATCCTCTAATGGAGATAATACATGAATTAATTTCTTCTTTAATCTTGTACACAAGTGCAACCGGTTTTCCAGATGTACCAAGTACAAAATTAACTACCATGCTAGATGGTAATTCAGAATTAATCTGAACATAGGCCAAATTCTTGTTTAAAACTATTGAATTTTCAATTGACTTTACTACTGACAAGACCTTCTTTGCATGTCTTTCGGCCCTTAGGAACCCACCTTCAATATCGTGTGGATACCTCATTTGTGATAAATCATCTACAATTGTCATCAGAAAATGATTATCATGCTGGCTTGAAGAAATCATATAAGATAAAGCAGTAGCTTCAAGCATCAAAAACTGTCTGTCGAATCTTGATACTAAATTTGATGCAATGGGTCTCGTTTCCAGATAATCCGTCAGAGCTGCAGCAGCGGCAATAAAAGTTGAATAAGGACAAAATTTTCTTTTGTATTTATTGTAAATATGAATACTTGTACATTCGTCAGTGCTGTGCAATAGTTCTACTCCAATTCTTTTTAATTCTGATAAAATTTTTTTATCCAAATCATGATGATCAATATAAGTAACTTTGCATTTTGATTCAATCATTTCCTTCAATATGCTGGCAAATTCATATTCATTTTTTTTACTTAATCCTAAATCACATATGAATAAATGATCTATCCTGCTGTTGCTCTCATGAATACTTGATACCATGCTACGTAATGTTTTGATCATATTTGCGTAATCAACGAGAATTACTGTATTAACATCAAACGCGGTTTTGATAAGTGCTGCCGAAGAGATACCATCGACATCCTCCTTGTGTGATATACAAATCTTATTCTTCATAGACCAAGTATTTCTTATGTGTGAATATTTTAAGTGTACCGATTTCAACTTAGTTTAATGTATGATTGAAGATAATGATCACGAATATCATACTAGTACAGCCGATTAGATTTCCATTGCTGAAAGCTGAAAATATTAAAGTTTTTATCAAGCGAACGTTTATATCTTAATTCTACAAAAATTTGTAGGAACGCAATCATAAAGGCGGCGTCGTAGATGATTTTTGGTCAGTTGGCCATTTCATGATTCATCGACCTCCAGTTGCGCTCATATTATGGAGATTCGATCACAAATTGAATCTGACATGGTTACACAATATGCACAAAAACTCGATTGTCCGACCGTACTATTTTATAATAGATTAAGGATCGACTCCGGTTGATCCTGCCGGACCCGACTGCTATCAGAGTGAGATTAAGCCATGCGAGTCAACGTAGCAATACGTGGCATACGGCTCAGTAACACGTAGTCAACATAACCAAAGGACGTGGATAAACTCGGGAAACTGAGGCTAAACCGCGATAGATCAAGATACCTGG